>Ga0208872_1001290_pt1 | contig 15615 bp, 15 predicted proteins | sample CryBogCBH12Aug08_FD_185508 | JGI IMG/M metagenome (GOLD analysis project Ga0208872, IMG submission 185508) | Freshwater microbial communities from Crystal Bog, Wisconsin, USA - CBH12Aug08 (SPAdes) | ecosystem: Environmental > Aquatic > Freshwater > Lake | place: Crystal Bog, Wisconsin, USA...
TCGACTACCAACGACTAGAGCGAGATATCGTCTGAGGGTTCGTTTGTCCCAGAAAAACTGCGACATCACAAAAAGCTCCCAGAGCAGGACTCGAACCTGCAACCTAGCGGTTAACAGCCGCTTGCTCTGCCAATTGAGCTATCTGGGAATGACCCCGAGGGCTCCTTGAATCTAGCAGCCCCGCGAACGGGCCTACTGCGCGCGCAGCCAAGCGACCATCTGGTCGGCGTGTTCGCTGGACTCCACCAAGCGACGCCATTTCGCGACGCGTTTTGCCATCGCTTGCTTCGATATTCCGTTGGCACGTCCCAATTCCTCGAGCGACATCACGCGTCCCGTCCACATCCAAAAGTCCGTGAAGTCATCGCCGAGGACTTCTTTCAACGAGTCGATGATCCATTCCGCCTCCGGCCAGGGCACCGTGTCGTCGGTGGCGTGAGATTCGTGTTCGACCTGCGAGGTGCCCACGGCAATGTCGAGTGACATCCGCATAATGCGCGCCGCCTGCACCCGTGACACCGCGAGTGCTTTCGCGACTTCCGCGGTGGTGACTGGTCGATGGTGAATCTGGTTTTCGAACCGTCGGAGTTTGATAACGAGTCGAAGGTCCGACTCCGGATACGGCACCCGGTGCGAAATAGCGGCAAAGACCATCTTCGCGATCCAGTAATTGGCGTAGGTGGCGAACCGGGCACCCTGGTGGGGCTCGAACCGACGAAGAGCCGTCACGAGACCCTCCAGACCCGCGGCTTCAAGTTCGTCCTGGTCGAAAGGAAAACCAAGGTCCGTGACTCGCTTTTTCACCAGCGCACAGGTCCCCGCGAGGAGTTCCTCTTCGGCGGCCCTGCCCTCTCGCACCGTCCGTCGAAGCGCGTTGCGCTCCTTCGTCGACCGCGTCGCATCCTCGGATAACCGCCGCGCTGCTTCGCGACCTCGTGCAATCGCTTCGTGGACTCGGTCTTCTTCCTCTTTGCTCAAAGGAGCACGGATCGGGATGATCCCGATGGCGCCACTCCGGGGTCGAGGTTCAGGCATCAGCGAAGTCTTCTCGACTCACCAACCACGTCCGCAATTCAGTTTCCGCGGAGGGTGCGTCCGCTCCGTCCAGTTCGGCGAGTCGCAATTTCACGTCGCGAATCACCGAGATCGCCGAGGCCGGGGTTACTAGTCCCGCGCGAAGGTCGCGATCGATGTTCTTGAGTTCTTCTCCGACCGAGGCTCGCAAGAGTTGAGCGACGACTTCGGATACTTCTTTTTCTCCGGCCGCGCCATCGCTGTCGTCGCTGACGGACACTTGGCGAATCAATTGCGCCGCGGCGCGTTCTTCTCGGCGTTCCAGGGCATCAACAGCATCGGCCACCAGCGCGCCACCAGCGAGGGCCTCGAAGGCGGCCCGCTGGGTCTCGTCGATGAAATACGCCGCCTCGAATCGGTCGGTCACACTGTCCGGTTGATGGATCAGGAGTGACAACGCGGCGAGACCAGGACGGGGCGACGACCTGAGATCAAAGGGCACCGGCTCCTCGGTCGGTCGTTCCTCCGCGAGCGTGATCGGAGCATCGCTTCGGGGGCCCCGTCGAATGGCGGACTCCAGCATCGGTCGCAATTTTTCGACGTCCACGCGGCATCGATCGGCTACTTGCTGGAGATACTGATCTCGCACGAGCTCGACCGGATGCTCGGCGACGACGTCGAGCGCCACTTCTGCGGCGCGTGCCCGCCCTTCGGCGGACGACAGGTTCGCCGACAAGAGGACGCGATCGAGCCGGAACTGGAGGAAGGGCATGGCATTCGCGACAGCCTCACGAAGAGCGTCGGGATCCTTCTGGGCGAGCTCGCCTGGATCCATACCCTGGGGTAGTTGCACGACCGCCACGTCGACTTCGTGCTTTCGTTCCCATTGGTACACCGACGCCGCCGCGCTTTGGCCGGCCGCATCGGCGTCGTACGCGAGCACGATGCGGCGCGCGAAATTCTTCATGGTGCGAAAATGATCTTCCGACAACGCCGTGCCGCACGTCGCCACCGCCCGTGGCAGTCCGGCTTGGAAAAATCCAATGACGTCGGTGTACCCCTCGCAGACGAGGATCTCGCCGCTCTTGATGATGTCGTCCTTGGCCACGTTCAGGGCGTACAAAGTGCGGCGCTTGGAATAGATCGCGGTTTCCGGCGAGTTCTTGTACTTGGGTTCCACTCGACCGTCGGTGCGTGGAGGATCCTCTGGCGAGGGCGGCAGGATGCGTCCGCCCAGGGCGATGGGCTTACCCGACGTATCGAAAATGGGGAACACGACGCGAGCGCGCAGGGCGTCCTGTCGGCGACCTCGAGAGTTCTCGAAGCCAAGTCCGGTACCGGTCAGGACGTGCACCGGCAATTTGAGGGACGTAGCGAGAGCGTCCCACGCGTCGGGCGCCCAACCCAGCTTGAATTGCCGCACCGTGTCACCGTCGATGCCGCGGGCGCGAAGGTAGTGTCGAGCGCGGCCAGCGTCCGGGGACCTCAGCAGCCGCTCGTGATACCAGTCCACCGCTCGAGCCATGGCGTCCATCAATTCCAGTCGCTCTTTGCGCTTCGGACCGGATCCCTCCTCCTCGTGGAGTTGGATGCCCGCCTTATCCGCCAGGAATTGGACGGCGTCTCGAAAATCTAGGTGCTGAATTTCGCGCACGAACTTGATCGCGTCCCCGCTGGCGCGACACCCGAAGCAGTAATACACGCCCTGATCCGCGTTCACCGAAAACGATGGCGTCTTTTCGCCGTGGAACGGACAGAGTCCCGTCCAGCGACGTCCGGCTCGCTTGAGGGCAACGTGTTCGGAGATTACCGCCACAATGTCAGTCGCCGCCCGGACCTGAGCGATCTCTCCGTCGGCGAATGCCATGGGGGCAGGGTACCTTCTCGCCACCACACCGCGTTCGTGCCAAGGGTCATTCATTAGGATGCCCCCCATGACTGACTTCGCTGTCCAGTGCGACAATTTGGTACGTACCTTCCGTGAGGGTCAGGTGCGGGCGCTCGACGGCGTCTCCTTGAACGTGCCCTCCGGGCAAGTTTTCGGCCTTCTCGGACCCAACGGTTCCGGCAAGACCACCATGGTCCGCATCCTGTCCACGATTCTGAAGCCGGAAAGCGGAACCGCGATGGTGATGGGACACGACGTCGTCCGCCACCCTGATCGCGTGCGGCGCCTCATTGGTCTCGCGGGTCAGTACGCCACGGTCGACGAGAGCCTGACGGGCTTTGAGAATCTCCGCATGATCGGGAAGTTGAACCACATGGAGTCCTCCGTGGTGGTTCGCCGGTCTCGCGAACTCCTCGAACAATTTGGTCTCAGTGACGCGGCCAGCCGTCCGACCAAGACCTACTCAGGCGGTATGCGTCGTCGCCTCGATCTCGCCGCGGCCCTTGTCGCGCAACCACCACTCCTGTTTCTGGACGAACCAACGACCGGTCTTGACCCTCAGAGTCGTCAGGATCTCTGGGGTGTCATCGAAAACCTCGTGGAGGGCGGGACGACAGTCCTGTTGACCACGCAGTACCTCGAAGAAGCCGACCGCTTGGCGAAGCAGCTCGTGGTGCTCGACCACGGCAAGACGATTGCCGAGGGCACGCCCGCCGAACTCAAGGCTCAACTAGGAACCACCGTCCTCGCGCTCACCTTCAATACCCAAGATGACGCGACGCGAGGACTTGAACTGGTCAAGGAACTCTCCAACGTGCCCCCCATTGTGGACGGCACGATCATTGAGCTCACCGTCAACAGCGGTCCCGCGATCGCGGCCGACGCGTTACGACGCATTGACGCCGCCAACCTGCCGCTCGCGGGACTCGCCCTTCGCGAACCCAGCCTGGACGACGTCTTCTTAACCCTGACGGGGCACAAGGCCGAGGACGCCGCCGACTCCCCGACTGACGACACCAAGCGAAAGGCCCGCGCGTGAGCACCGACAATCTCGCCACCTCATCCACTCCCGTCACGAGCCTCGCCGACCACGGCGGCAACAGCATTCGCTGGGCGATTAGCGACACCTTGACCATCGCGCAACGCAACATCCTCGCGATCGTGCGTATCCCGACGTCTCTCGTCTTCGCGTTACTCCAGCCCGTGATGTTCGTCCTCTTGTTCCGCTACGTCTTCGGCGGTGCCATTCACCCACCGGGCGGGATTCCCTACGTCGACTTCCTGATTCCGGGCATCCTCGTGCAAACGACCATCTTCGGTGCCGTCGGCACCGCAATTGGCCTCGCCGAGGACCTACAGCGCGGACTCATCGAGCGATTTCGCGCCCTTCCCATGGCCCGCATGGCCGTGCTCGGTGGGCGCACCGTGGCCGACTTCCTCCGCAACATTCTGGTGTTGATCGTGATCACGGTGGTCGGCATCGCCGTCGGCTTTCGTCCGAGCGGCGGCGTTCTCCCGTACCTGGCGGCCAGTTTGATCATGTTGTTGTTTGCGTACAGCCTGAGTTGGGGTTTTGCGTACATCGGTCTGAAGGCACCGAACTCGGAAACCGCTCAGGCCATGACGTTCCCCTTGATCTTTCCCCTGACCTTCGCCTCGAGCATCTTCGTGCCCGTGCAGACCATGCCCGGCTGGCTGCAGGCCTTCGCGAAGAATCAGCCCGTCTCGCAAACGGCCGACGCGGTGCGCGGACTCATGACCGGACAGCCCATTGGCAACTCGGCCTGGGTATCGATCGCGTGGAGCATCGCGGCCCTCGTCGTCCTCGCCCCTCTGGCGACTCGGGCGTACCGCCGCGTCATCTAACTCGTGTCTCGATCCCTCGAATCGGTTCTGACACCGGACCAGTTACAGGACCTTCTCGCCAGCGCTTTTCCTGGTGCGGACGTTCCTCGCGTGACTGACGTCACCGAAACGGGATGTCGCGTCAGGCTGATGGGTCACGAACGACATGGTCGGCCCGGTGGCACGGTGTCAGGTCCGGCCATGATGACACTGGCGGACACCGCCGCGTAGATGGCCATCCTGTCGCGCATTGGCCCGGTGGTCCTCGCGGTGACGACGAGCTTGCACATTGACTTTCTTCGCAAGCCGTCAATCGGTGACGTCGTCGCCGACGCGGAACTGCTCAAACTGGGTTCTCGCCTCGCGGTGGTGAACGTGCGGCTCTACTCCGAAGACTCGCCCGAGGTCGTCGCCGCCGCCCAGGTCACGTACTCGCTGCCGCCCTCCTGATCAGGCGGGCGTTGTCCGGTTCCAAATCTCGTGCAGAAGATCGTCGATCTTGACGCGCGATTGCTCGGTGGTGTCACGATCACGAATGGTCACCGCTCGATCCTCTAAGGAATCAAAGTCCACCGTGACGCACAGCGGAGTACCAACCTCGTCCTGACGACGGTAACGCTTACCAATTGATTGGGTGACGTCGTAATCAACCATGAAGTGCGGCTGGAGTTTCGCGAGCACTTCGCGACTAACGGCTTCGAGCTCCGGCTTCTTCGACAAGGGCAATACCGCGATTTGGTACGGCGCCAGGTTCCAGTGCAGTCGCAACACCGTGCGAACATCGCCCTCGACTTCGTCTTCGTGATACGCGGCCAGCAGGAAGGCCATCATGGCTCGCGTCGCACCCGCCGCGGGCTCGATGACCCACGGGGTGTAACGCTCGTTGGTGCCCTGATCGAAATACTCCAACTTCACACCCGAGGCGGCCGTGTGCGCGCTGAGGTCGTAGTCGCCGCGATTAGCGATGCCCTCGAGTTCATCAAAACCCCACGGGAAGAGATATTCGACGTCAGTTGTGCCCTTGGAATAGTGCGAGAGATCCGCCGCGTCGTGCTCGAGGAGCCGCAACTGGTCCTTCGGAATGCCGTGATCGATGTACCACTGGTAGCGCTGTTCAATCCAGTAGCGGTACCACGTCTCGGCGTCGGCCGGAGGCACGAAGTACTCCATCTCCATCTGCTCGAATTCGCGCGTACGGAAGACGTAGTTACCGGGCGTGATTTCGTTGCGGAAGGACTTGCCGACCTGAGCAATGCCGAACGGTGGCTTCTTGCGCGAGGTGGACAAGACGTTCGAGAAGTTGGTGAACATGCCCTGGGCCGTTTCCGGACGCAGGTACGCGGTCGCGCCCTCGTCGGCCACCGGGCCGGCTTGGGTCTTGAACATGAGATTGAATGCTCGCGCGTCGGTGAGCTCCGTCGAGCCGCACTTTGGACAGACACCGTCGATCTTGTCCTCGCGCCAGCGCTCGTGGCAGCTCTTGCAGTCAACGAGCGGGTCCGTGAAGGTTTCTAGGTGGCCCGACGCCGCCCAGATGGCCGGTGGCGAGAGAATAGCCGCGTCAATACCCACCACGTCGTCGCGCATTTGGACCATGGATTTCCACCACGCGTTCTTGACGTTGCGGAGCAATAGGACGCCGAGCGGACCGTAGTCGTAGGTGGAGCGGAATCCTCCGTAGATCTCCGCGGAGGGAAAAATGAAGCCACGTCGCTTGCACAGCGAGGTGACTTTCTCCAGCAGGGTGTTCTCGGAACTGTCACTCATGCATCAAGGCTACCGGACGACGTTTCCTCGTTCGAAGTGCGCAGGCGCACGATCACTTGATTAGCGAGCAGGCGACCCGGTGTATTCAGCGTGACGCGACCGTCGCGCACGTCGACGAGGTGAGCGATCTCCGTGAGCGAGTCGAAGGCTTCTAAGGGAACCCCCACTCGCGTGCGCAGAGCCAATGAATCCCTCTCGAATTCACGGGTGGCGTCGTCGAGAGACTCTTCGCCACCGCGCGGAGAGCGTCCGTCGGCGACCAGAGCCACGTACCGGTCCGGCGTGCGCACGTTCCAAAAACGCACGCCATCGAGGTGTGAGTGCGCGGCCGAACCAAAGCCTCGGTAGTCACCCTGATTCCAGTAGAGGTGGTTGTGACGACATTCGTGGCCGGGCTTCGCCCAGTTCGAAATCTCCTCCCAGGCGTAACCGGCGCCCTCGAGCAGCGTGGCGACCAGCTCGTAGGCGTCGGCCGTGGCGTCTTCGTCGGGGTGGCGCTGCGGGTCTTGTCCGAGTGGCGTTCCCGCCTCCGCCGTCAGTGCGTAGACCGATAGGTGTGGCGGTGGCGTGGGTAGCTGCAGCAGGTCATCAATGGTCGCCGCCACGTCGGCGAGCGATTCCGCCCTCGATCCAATAATGAGGTCCATATTCCACGTGGCGTAGCCCGCCTCGGTGACCGCACGGGCAACTTCTTCGTGCGCGCCGGTCCCGTGACGTCGCCCGAGATCGGCCAAAACGGCCGGTTGGGTCGACTGCACGCCAAAACTCATCCGGTTGACGCCACCGCGGCGGTAGGTCACGAGTCGTTCGACCGAAGCATCCTCGGGGTTGCACTCGACCGTCACTTCCGCGTCATTGGTTCGCGGAATAGCGTCCAAAATGCGTACGAGATCCTCCGCGGGTAATCGTGACGGCGTACCCCCGCCGAAGAACACGGAGGTCGCTGCGGGCATTCCCTCGCGCACGGCGAGGCGAATCTCCTCCACCACCGCGTCGACGTACGTCGCCATCAGTTCATCTCGATCGTCGTAGGTCGCAAACGCGCAGTAGTCGCATCGTCGCGCGCAGAAGGGCACGTGTATGTAGACCCCAAAGTCCGGCTTCATGACGCTCCTCTCGCGGCGGCGAAGCGGGCGAGGGCCTCGCGGCGCTCGGCATCGAGATCAATCATCGCCGTCGCGTACCCGGGCGCAGCCAGCAGCCCCGTGCCGCCCGACGGCGCCCAGCACGCGGGTGCCACGACGTCGCGGAGCTCTTCAACGTAGCGACGAACGTACTCACCGTCGGGGTCGAAACGCTCGGCCTGACGAGTGGGGTTAAAGATGCGATGAAACGGTGCGGCATCCGTACCGGTCCCCGCCGCCCACTGCCAGCCGTGCTGGTTGGACGCCACGTCGCCGTCGGCGAGATTCCACATGAACCACCTCGCGCCCCAACGCCAATCGAGGTGGAGATGCTTCACGAGAAACGACGCAGCCACCATGCGTACACGATTGTGCATCCAGCCCTCTCGCGCCAACTGACGCATGCCGGCGTCCACGAGCGGGAAGCCCGTCTCCCCACGGGCCCAGTAGGTAAAGCGTTCCACCGCTGCGTCGTCCCGATCGACGGCCAAATGACGCAACCCCGGCTGGAGTTCGTCGCGCACCGACTGAGGTTGGTGCCACAGGACGTCGGCGTAAAACTCTCGCCACCCCAACTCTGATCGCAATGCGGCCGCACCGGTGGAAGTTCCCGAACAGGCGGCGAGGACGCGACGGGGGTGAATCGCGCCGACCTTTAGATAAGGGCTGAGCCGGCTCGTTCCGTCGTGACCCGGAAGGTTGCGGATCTCGTCGTAGGTATCAACGCGACGAGCGAAGTCGACCAGGAGTTGGTGCGCGTGCACTTCCCCCGCGAGTGGAGGTGACGGGGCGACCGGAGTGGGCAGCTCGCCGAAGTACCACGGCCGCTTGGTCGAGGCTCCGGTCAACAGCGAACTCGTACCCTCGCTCGGCAACGACACCCAGTCGATGTTCGTGACGGGGTCAATCACCACGTCGGGCACTTCGTTTTCCCATCGTCGGCGAAATGCGGTGAAGACTTTGAGTGGTCGACCCGCTTCGCCGAGAACAGTGCCCGGCGCGACAAGGTAAGGAGAATCAATGAGTCGCAGTTCAATGCTGTCGGCCGCGAGAGCATCGCGCACGGTCTGGTCACGCTCTCGGCCATAGGGGCCGAAGTCACGGGTTGCGACGACGACCCGAGCGCCCGCCTCTCGCGCTACTTTCGGAATCACCGTCACCGGTGATCCTGAACGCACCGTGAGAGTGCCACCGAGATCAGTGTTCAGTGATTCGAGGGAACGACGAAGGAAATCGACCCTCGTGGGTCCCGCCGGTGCCGTCAGTCGCTGATCGACGACGAAGAGAGGAAGGACGCAGCCCCGACCCTCCTCCACCGCGGCCGAGAGCGCAGGATGATCGACGAGTCGTAGGTCGCGACGAAACCAAAAGACTACGGGTGCGGGCACGGGATTCCTCGAAACGTAACTCGCGGCACCCTACCGGTCACCTAGGCGATCGGCGTCGCCCGACCCACTTTCAGCCGTCGTCCGAAGTGGCGTTCAATCGCCTCGCCGGCCAACGCCGTCACTTCGGCCGCTCCCGCGGGATGTTCGTCCCGCAGCACGCCGGCGAGATCTCCGCCCAGAATCCGGCGCATGAGAAGTAGTCCGTCGGGCGACAGCGGTCGCCCACTACGACAATTTCCGCACAGGGCGCCGCCAACTTCGGCGTCAAAGGAGACGAGTGGTCCGTCGGATCCGCAATTCACGCACTCGTCCACTTGTGGTTCAGAGCCGTCGTGGGCCAACAATTTGAAAAAGAACGCCGGAGGAACGAGTTCGGGAAAGAACTCGGGCGTATCGAGCGTGCCGAGGGCTCGCGTCAACATCGTAAAAATGCCGTCGTCGGCCACGTCGTCGAGGGGAATCGCGTCGACCACCTCGACGAGCGCGAGTCCCGCGGTGATGCGGTCGTAATTCGCGTGCAGGGTGCTGTATCGCTCAACGTGATGGACCTGTCGCACGATGTGCAGATCACCACGACCCTTCAACAAGTACACCTCGGCGTGGGCCAAGGGAGTGAGGCCGCCGCCGATCTTGCTGGTGGGCTTGCGCACACCCTTAGCGATCGCGCGCACTTTGCCGTGATCGCGGGTCCAGAACACGACCACCCGATCCGCTTCACCGGAACGGTACGAGCGCAGAACGACGGCTTCGTCGCGAACTTCGTTCACTCGGCGTCGTCGTCGGGCCGTTGACGAAACTTCTGAGCACGCCCGGGAATACCCATGTAGGACTGCAAGAGATTGCCGCCGGCGACGAGGACCACGAGCACGGTGGCGACGACGAGAATCGGCATGAGCGCCGAGGCACCCGCGACGACCAACGCCCACAGTCCGATATAGATCAGCACGCCCACCACAACCGTCACGCGAGTGACCATCATGACTCAAGGCCCCCGAAACGACGTTCTCGTCGCTGGTATTCCTCAATCGCGGCGTAGAGGTGTTCCCGTCGGAAATCCGGCCACAACACGTCGTCGAAGACCAACTCCGAGTACGCAATCTCCCACAGGAGATAATTCGAAATGCGGTGCTCGCCCGACGGCCGCAGAACGAGGTCGGGGTCGGGAATCTCGGGGTGATAGAGACGCTGCGCAATGGCCTTCTCCGTCACCTTGCTGGCGGGCACACCATCTTCAATGAGGCGCTTGACGGCGTCGACAATCTCGGCGCGGCCGCCGTAGTTGAAGGCCATATTGAAGATCATCTTCTTGTTCCGGCGCGTGAGCTCCTCAGCTTCGCGCATGTTGGACAACACCCGGCGAGGCACTCGCCAATCGCGTCGACCCGAAAAAACAATGCGAACGCCGTCTTCGTTGAGTTCGTGCATGCGTCGCTTCAGAAGAGACTCGTTGAAATTCATCAGGAAACGGACTTCGTCAACCGGGCGAACCCAGTTTTCGGTGGAAAAGGCGTAGCAGGTCAAAACTTCGACGCCGAGGGCCAATGCACCGTAGGCGGTATCGACGAGAGCTTCTTCTCCGGCCGCGTGACCCTCCGTGCGCTTGAGCCCCTGACGCTGCGCCCAACGTCCGTTGCCGTCCATCACGAGCGCGACGTGTCGCGGAATTTTCTTCGTATCGATGGTGGAAGGGATCGGCGTGGGCCGAGGATCAGGCACGTCACAAAACTACCGGTCGCGGGGTCCCTTCTCGGGCGTCCGTGACCTCTAACCTCGCTGACGTGCGTTCCTTCGACCCCGACATCGACGATCCCTACGTCGAACCGGGCGAAGAAGCGGTTATTCACGTCGACGACGATCTCATTGAGATCGACGAGGACGCCGCCCTCGCCCTCCTGGCGAAGGTCACCGCCGCGTTACCCGATGGTGGTGAGGCTCGCGAGGGCCAGCAGATGATGGTGCGCGCGATCGCCGCGGGCCTCTCCCGTCGTCGCCACGTGGTGATTGAGGCTGGAACCGGCGTCGGAAAATCGTTGGGCTACCTCGTTCCCTTGGCGCAACTCAAGCGTCGCGTCATTGTGGCCACGGCCACCAAGAACCTCCAGGACCAGTTGGCCACCAAGGACGCCCCCCTCGTCGCCGCACAGGCTCACGGACTACGCGTGGCGGTCCTCAAAGGTCGATCCAACTACCTGTGTCGCCTCCGCGTGCGCGAAGTTGGTGGCGACGGCCAGATGGCCTTTGAGGATGGCGACGAGGTGCCCAAGGGTGTCGCCAGCCAGATGCGCCGAGTTCTCGAATGGGCGAAGGAAACGACCACCGGTGAGCGTGACGAGCTGAGTTTTGAGGTGGATGCCCGTGCGTGGCGCCAGTTGTCGGTCACGCCGCAGGAGTGCCTCGGTCGAGTTCAGTGCCCCCTCGGATCCACGTGTTTCGCCGAGGCGGCCAAGGACGCCGCGGCGTCGAGCGACATCGTGATTGTGAATTCACACCTCTACGCGTCGCACCTCGCGGCGGGCAGCACGATCCTGCCCGATCACGACGTCGTGGTCTTCGACGAGGCCCACGAAGTTCTTGACATCTTTGCGACATTGCTCGGAACATCCCTCAACGCCACGCGCTTTCGCGCGGTGGCCACTTTGGCCCGCGGCGTACTCGGCAGCGCGGGAGCGGACATCACCGCCGAGGTCGCGACGTTCGCCGACCGCTTCGCCATCGCGCTCGAAGCACAAGTCGCTCGCGGTGAATTAACCGGACTGGGCGAAGAGGCCACCGCGCTGCGAAGTGAGGGGTCGCGTCTCATCACGACCTTGACCGACCTGCTCCGGGGGAAGTCCGACGGCGAGCCCGCCGACGAACATCGCCGCCTGCGCGCCCTCGGTCCCGCGGTTCATTTGGGCAACGACCTCACGCGACTCGCCGACGTTTCCGACGACGAACTCCTGTGGCTCACGCAGCGCGATCGAGAAGTCGACCTCGAACTTTCGCTCGTGGACGTGGGACCCCGACTGCGACAGGAACTGTGGCCGGCGGTAACGGCGGTCTTGACCAGTGCGACCATCCCCGAAAATCTGGTTCGCGATCTCGGACTTGACGGCGCGGCCGACGAACTACGGGTGCCCAGTCCTTTTGACTACCAAAACAATTCACTTCTGTACGTGCCCGACCATTTACCCGATCGCAAGAGTGACGCTGCCGAGGCCGCCATCGCCGATGAACTCGTCGACCTCATCGGCGCGGCGGGCGGTCGCACCCTCGCCCTCTTCACGAACCGCACAGTGATGAAGCGCGTCGCCGAAATGGTTGAAGCCCGGGTCGCGACGCCGATCCTCGTGCAAGACACCTTGTCGCGACAGCGTCTCATCACGCTCTTTCGTGAGGAGGCCGCGGCGAGCCTGTTCGCGGTGACGTCGTATTGGCAAGGCGTGGACGTTCCCGGCCACTCGCTGGCGCTCGTGACCATCGACCGATTGCCCTTCGCCCGACCCGACGATCCCCTGAGCCAGGCGCGGCGTGATCGCGCGGGAGACCGAGCCTTTTATGAAGTCGACGTTCCGCGCGCCTCCATGTTGTTGGCTCAGGGGGTCGGTCGCCTCATTCGTTCAACGACGGATCAGGGGGTCGTCGCGGTGCTTGACACCCGACTCGCCACCGCGAGCTACCGCTCCATGATGCTCAAGAGGCTCCCGCCCATGAAGCGGACCCGCACCAAATCCGAGGTGCTCGACTTCCTGCGCCACCTCGACGCCAGCCACCCGCCGGCCTAGAAGTAATTCTCACCAAGTTCATCGCTCCACGCGGGCACGCGAATCTCACCACGCGGACCACTCCAACGAAAGACGGGCTTGATGTCGAGCACCGGGGTGCCGTCGAGCGCGTCGAGTCCCCGTACCACGAGTGAACGCTCCCCCACGGCGACCAATTGCGCGGTCGACACCAGTAACCGATTGGGACGATCCTTGTTTCGTTGAGCAAAGATCCCGACTTCGGGCCACGCGGGGTTCCCACGGGGACGTCGCCGCCACGGATCGGGTGGAACATCGCGAGCCCGGTCCGCGACGGTGATGATCTCGACGTGCGAGAACGTCGACAATCCGCTGAGCGCCTCGTCCGGTACGCCCTGCGCGAGCTCGATCGTGGACTCGACGTGGCCCCAGTCGTCGTCCACCATCTCGTCGCGAGACGAGCGCACGGTGGCGATGACCCGAAGGTCGAACGAGGTCAATAGCCCAGCCGGTCGAGAATGTCTTCGCGCTTCTGCCAACCCGGCTCCACGCGGACCCGTAGTTCGAGGAACACGCCTTCGGGCAGTTGACGTCGGGCGGCTATGCCCACGTCCTTCAAGAGGGCACCACCCTTGCCAATGACCATGCCCTTTTGGGATTCGCGCTCCACCAAGATTTCCACGGTGATGTGTGGCCACTCGTACTCCGCGACTCGACAATGGATGGAGTGAGGAAGTTCTTCGCGGGTCTTGCGCACCAACTGCTCACGCACGAGTTCGGCAATGTAGAGATTCTCGGGCACGTCGGACACTTCGTCCTCGTCAAAGAGATAATGACCCTCGGGCATCGAGGCCCGCACGGCCTCGACCAATTCGGGTACGCCGTCGCCGTTTTTCGCCGACACCGGGAAGTACTCGAGACGCGGGAGCACGACCTCTAATCCGAGGTCCTTGGCCAAAATCTCCGTTTCGGTGACGACCGCCAGTAACTGGGCCGCGGTGGCGGCGCGAGAGGTGCGGTCAACCTTGTTGACCACCACAATGGGTCGGGGACCACCCTCACGGCGACAGCCTTGCAACAGGGTGGTGAGGACCATCTTGTCCCCCGGACCGATGGCCGCTCCGGCGTCGATCATGGCGATGATGACATCCACGCCGTCGGTCGCGGCGCGAGCATTGTCATTGAGGCGGCTTCCGAGTGACGTCTTCGGACGATGCAGGCCCGGCGTGTCGACGAAGACGATCTGTACGTCATCCTCGGTGAGGATGCCTCTGATCAGTTGCCGCGTCGTGTTGGGCGTCGACGACGTGATCGTGACTTTTTCGCCGATGATGTTGTTAATCAGCGTGGACTTACCCACATTGGGTCGACCGATGATGGCGCACAGCCCGGCTCGCGTCACGCGTTCTCCCTGTTTGTTTCGACTTCGACTTCTTCCACACGGCGTCCGTCGACTCGACGCACCGTGAAGCGGTACTGATCACTCACGAACGATGCTCCAACGTCGGGCACCCCACCCGCTAAGTCCATGATGAGCCCGCCCACGGTGTCCCAGCCACCCTTCGGTAGGTCGAGACCGTATTCTTCGTCGGCGTCATCAATGTTGAGCCGACCGCTAATCACCATGGCACCGTTGTGTTCCAACTCGGACGACACGCCCTCGGACTCTTCTGGGTCCGATTCGTCAGCGATTTCGCCGACGAGTTCTTCGAGCACGTCTTCGAGGGAAATAAGTCCCGCGGTGCCGCCGTATTCGTCGACGACGACGAACAAGTGGCTCTTGCGCCTCTTGAACTCACCAATCAAGGTCGCGACTTTCTTCGTTTCGGGCACGAAGTACGCCGCCAACGCGTGATCCCCGACTGGTTCGTCACCACGCCCCTCGCGAATCAAATTCGCGAGGTACCGCAAGTTCACGATGCCGAGAACGTCGTCCACCGACTCCCCGAGTACCGGCAGGCGAGAACGGCCCGACTCCACTGCTCGCTCGAAGGCCACCTGGACGGTGTCGTCGCTCTCGACGTCGATCATGTCCGTGCGGGGCACCATGATCTCGCGCACAATCGTGTCGCCGAATTCAATGACCGAGTGAATGAAATTGCGTTCTTCCACTTCAATGGCCTGGTCGCCCACGGCCACGTCCGCCATCGCGAGAATTTCCGACTCGGTCACCTTTTGCGACGTGTCGGAAACGCCTAAGGGGCGCAGCACCGCTTGGGCGATGGAGAGAAGAATCTTGGACAGCCACTTAATGGGCCAGAACTTGAGGAGACCTTCGACGACCGGCGCGGTCACCATGGCTGACCGGTCGGCGTAGGCGACGGCGTAGTTCTTGGGAATGGCCTCAAAAACCACAAAGATCACGACGACTTCGAACACCGTGGCGAGCACAAGGCCCGCCGCCCCGAAGAGTCGCCCGGCGAGGACACCCACGAGTGTTGCCGAGACCAACTGACAAATCAGGACGAGGAGAAGCAGGGGGTTCAGGAACTTCTCGGGCGCTTCCACGAGTCGCACGAGGGAACCAGCTCCGCGGCGACCCTCTTCGCGCAGCGATGACGCCCGCGTGCGCGACATGCGCACGAGCGAGGTCTCGGCCATGGCGAGAAAGCCGGAGAACATCAGCAGCACGAATACCGTCAGGAGGAGCCACGTATCGCTCTGTTGCCAGGTGAGCGCGATCACGGCTCGACCTTCCGGTAATGCCGGGCGAGCAATTCCTGCTCGCGCGCTTCCATTCTCTCGGCTTCGGCGTCGATCATGTGGTCCCACCCGAGAAGGTGCAGCACACCGTGCACGACCAACAAAGCGACTTCATCGTCGTAGGAGCATTCGTGATCGACGGCGTTGCAGTCGCTTTGTTGGTC
>Ga0208872_1001291_pt1 | contig 15603 bp, 8 predicted proteins | sample CryBogCBH12Aug08_FD_185508 | JGI IMG/M metagenome (GOLD analysis project Ga0208872, IMG submission 185508) | Freshwater microbial communities from Crystal Bog, Wisconsin, USA - CBH12Aug08 (SPAdes) | ecosystem: Environmental > Aquatic > Freshwater > Lake | place: Crystal Bog, Wisconsin, USA...
CGACCAACGCCGCGGACGTGCTGCCGCTCGCGAACAAGGTGTTGAGCGATGTTTCCTTCCCGGTGCCGCCGGACTCGGCCTTCGTGGCGTATTTCGGGCACATCATCGGCTACGGCGCGGGTTACTACGGCTACGCGTGGGCCGACGCCATCGCGGCGGACATGGCCACGGTGTTTGAGCAATCGCCCGACGGATTTTTTGACAAGAAAACCGGCCTGAGGATGCGCAACGAGATTTACGCGGTCGGCGACTCGCGCGACATCAATGTTTCCATCGAGCAATTCCTCGGCCGCCCGCGTTCGATCACGCCGTTCCTCAAACGCATCGGCGCGACACCGGCGAAATAACCCATGAGCGATTCCGCCCCGGCCGCGCGCCGCTGGCCGCGCCAAATCAAATATATCATCGGCAACGAGGCGTGCGAGCGCTTCAGTTATTACGGCATGACCGGCATTCTCGCCGGCTACATCAGCGGCCAGCTCCTCGCGGGCGGACTCGGCAAATCCGAGGACTACGCGACCGAAATCATTTCGCTGTTCAAGTCTTTCAACTACTTCACGCCGTTGTTGGGCGCGTGGCTCTCGGACAAACTCATCGGGCGCTATCGCACAATTTTTTGGGTCTCGCTTTTTTACTGCGCGGGCCACGGCACGCTGGCGTGCAGCGATTTCTTTGGGCCGGCGGGAAAATTGAACTGCCTGTTCATCGGCCTAACCCTCATCGCGTTCGGTTCGGGCGGCATAAAGCCGTGCGTCTCCGCGTTCATGGGCGAACAGTTCACGCCGGAACAATCGCACCTGATGCAGAAGGCTTACGGCGCGTTTTACTGGGCCATCAACTTCGGCTCCTTCTTTTCGTTTCTCGTCGTGCCGTGGGTGAAAGACCATCACGGTTACAGCCTCGCGTTCGCCGTGCCAGGCGTCCTCATGGCGATTGCGACCTTCATCTTTTGGCGCGGCAAACGCTTTTATGTTTTCGTGCCGACAAACCGCGAGAAGCAGCACGCCGGTTTCTTCAAAGTGTTTTTCGCCACGCTTGCGGCCCAGCGCGCGGCGGGACAATCCTTCTGGGAACGCGCGCGCGCCCGTTTCAGCGAAAACGAAGTCGCCGCCGCGCGCTCCGTGCTCCCCATCCTTTTTGTGTTCGCCACCATCCCGATGTTTTGGGCGCTTTACGACCAAACGAACTCCACATGGGTGCTCCAGGGTCTCAAGATGGCCAACGTCACCGTGCTCGGCCTCAACGTCGGCGCGGAGCAGATGCAATCCCTCAATCCGCTCCTCATCATGCTGTTCGTGCCCGTGTTCACACTCGGCATTTATCCGCGCATCGGTCGCTGGGCCGCGCCGCTCCGACGCATGAGCCTGGGACTCTTTCTCGCCGCGACAGCCTTCGTGCTGATTGCGCTGCTGCAAAAACGTCTCGAAGCGGGCGCGCACCTGAACATCCTCTGGCAAACCTGGCCTTACATCGTCGTGACCGCCGCCGAAGTGCTCGTCTCGACCACCGGCTTGGAATTTGCCTTTCGCGAAGCTGCGCCGGAGATGAAAAGTCTCATCATGAGCTTTTGGCTGCTCACCGTCGCCGTGGGCAATCTCCTTGTCGCGCTCATCACCGCCTTTTTGCCGCACACGAACTCCGCGACCGAGGATGCGTCCGTGAGCAGCGCGCGGTTCTTCCTCTACGCGGGCATGATGTTCGCCGTGGCGATTTTGTTCAGCTTAATCGCCGCCACCTACCACTACCGCGACAAATCGGCGGCGGCGGGCAAATAGCTTTTACCGCGGGAAACGTTACGTCGTTGCAGCGTGAATCGTTGAAGCGACAATTCACTTTTCACAATTCACGATTTAACGTTTCACTCTCCCCCCGTCTTGAATCTGTTTTACCCTCCACGCCCGTCCCGTTATTCTGGAGGCGATGAACATTGCTTTTACCAAGTATCACGCCCTCGGGAACGATTATATTGTCATTCATCCCAAGGACCTTTCCGCGCCGCTCACCACCGAGCAGGTGAAACTCATTTGCCACCGCAACTTCGGCGTCGGCTCCGACGGCATCCTCCTCGGACCCCTGCCCTCGACCACCGCCAAGTGCGCGCTCAAGATTTACAACCCCGATGGCTCCATCGCCGAGAAGAGCGGCAACGGCGTCCGCATCTTTTCCCGCTACCTGTGGGATATCAAGTTTGTCGGCAACGAGGAGTTCGCACTGCAGACGGATGGCGGCATGGTGCGCTCAACGGTTTTCGATGGCGGTAAAATGGTGCGCGTGGAAATGGGCAAGGTCAGCTTCGACAGCGCCAAGATTCCCGTGACCGGCGCACCGCGCGAGGTCATCAATGAAACCATCTCCGTGGGCGGACGCGACTTCACCTACTGCGCCGCGACCATCGGCAATCCGCACTGCGTCTTGCCGCTGGCGGACATCTCACCCGCGCTCGCGCACCAGTTCGGGCCGCTGTTGGAGACGCACCCAAACTTCCCGCGCAAGACCAACGTGCAGTTCCTGAAAATCCTCGACCGCGCGAACATCGCCATTGAGATTTGGGAACGCGGCGCGGGCTACACGCTGGCCAGCGGCAGCAGCAGCAGCGCGAGCGCGGCGGTGGCGCACAAGCTGGGCCTCGTGGACAACCAGATGACCGTGCATTGTCCCGGCGGCGACATCACCATCGAGATTCGCGCCGGTTTTGACATCCTGATGACCGGCAGTGTCACGCGCGTGGCCGAAGGCCGCATTAGCGCGGAAATGTTTCGGTGAACCTGCGGCAGACTGTTCAGCGCTCGAAATCCGCCGGGGCCAGCTTGGGGTTCAGGACGATGTCGGTGTGGGTCTCCGTCGCAATGATGCCCGAAGCCGCAGGCGCCTGTGACGGAAGATGAATGAGCAGATTGCGCTTGGCGGCATCCGCCAGAATGGTGTGCAAGGCATCCGCGCTGGTGACGGTCTGGACCTGATGAATGAGGTAATCCTTTTTGCCAATCCACAGGGTCTTGATCCGGCCCTTGGTGCCGCTGGTGAAGACGTAGCAAGCCACTTTGCCGACCTTCCCGTCGGCCTGGCGAATCTGGTTCGACCCGGAACCGCCGAGCTGATTGCCCCAGCGCATCTGGAAAAATGTGCCGGGCACAGAGGCCGCGGCGCTGGCAGAAATACCGGTGGCGGCGCTCAAAGCCGTCTCTCGGTCGCGCATCGGCTGCGGGGCGGCTTCGCCCATGACGAGATACGCACCGGCACCGGCGGACCACACCACGCCTTGGTTGGTGTAGCTGGGCGTTGTCGGCTCTGACCAGGCAACCCGGAACAGATTGGTCCGCGCCAATCGGATGGTGAAGGTGGTGGTGAACGTCGTGCCACCGACGATGGCCACGGACTTACCCGCGTCCTGATAGCTGTTCAACTCAGCATAGGCCGCCTTCGAGCGCTGGAGAATAGTCTGCGGCGCAATCTCCCGGGTCGCACAACCGGCGAGCAAGGCGGTCAGGCCAAGGGCGCACACCCGGAAGAGTTTTAGGGAGGTCATGAGTTTGAGGTTCAGCCCCGGCCGTGGGATTGTCGAGAACAATTAGGATACGTAACCGCAAAACAAAACCGGCCGGTGAATCGCTTGATTCACCGACCGGCAAGGTGCTACGGGCAATTAGTTACGAGCAGCCGAGGCTTTCGCCGCAGTTCAGGCATTTGTAGCACGCCCCGTTGCGGACGACCACGTTGCCGCAGTTCGGACAGGTCGGCGCGTCCTGCTGGTTGGTGATCATCTGCGTCAGGCTTGCGGAACGCCGCGCCTTTGCCTTGTCGTCTGCCAACTGGATTACGTCGGTGTCCCCGGTGACAGCGAGGAGTTCAGGGACGGGGCGGTTGATTTTTTTTTTGATTTCCTCGGCCAACCCGGGCATCGAGAGCTCCGGTTGGTTGCGCGCGGCGTTGATGTTCTCACGATAGCCGGGGATGAATTGGAATGCCATCCAGCGGAACACATAGTCGGTGATGGAGGAGGCGTTGCGGATGTCGGGGTTCTTGGTAAAACCGCTCGGTTCAAAGCGCTGGTGGGCGAACTTCTTGACGAGAGCTTCCAGCGGCACGCCGTATTGCCACGCCAAGCTGGTGAGCGTGCCGATGCTGTCCATCAGGCCGCCAATGGTGGAACCTTCCTTGGCCATCGTGATGAACAGTTCGCCGGGCGCGCCGTCCTCGAACAATCCCACGGTGAGATAACCCTCGTGGTCGGCGATGTTGAACTTGTGCGTGAGGGCGGTGCGGGTGTCGGGCAACCGGCGGCGGAGCGGCTTGCCGGCTTCGCCCTGCAACTGCGCGATCTGGGCTTCGAGTTCCTTGATGCGGGCGTCGAACGCGGGCGTGGTGACGACAGACTTATCGCCGGCCTCGTTGGTCTTCTTGGTATTCAACGGCTGCGAGCGCTTCGATCCATCACGATAAATCGCGACGCACTTGAGGCCCATCTTCCAAGCCTGCACGTAGGTGTCGCGGATGTCGGCGACGGTGCATTCGTTCGGCATGTTGACGGTCTTGGAAATCGCGCCGCTGATGAACGGCTGCGCGGCGGCCATCATCTTGAGATGCGCCAGGTAGCCGATGCTGCGCTTGCCCTTGGCGGGCTTGAACGCGCAGTCGAACACGGGCAGATGCTCCGGCTTGAGGCCGCTGGCGATGGTCGCGCCGTTTTCCTCGACGTCTTCAATCGTGTCATGCTTCTCAATGTGGGCAATGATGGCGGTGACTTCCTGCTCACCGTAACCAAGCCGGCGCAAGGCGTCGGGCACGCCGCGGTTGACAATCTTCAACATGCCGCCACCGGCGAGCAGTTTGTATTTCACCAGCGCAATGTCGGGCTCGACGCCAGTGGTGTCGCAATCCATGAGGAAGGCGATGGTGCCGGTGGGCGCGAGCACGGTGACTTGGGCGTTGCGATAGCCGTGCTGCTTGCCCTTGGCCAGAGCGCTGTCCCACGTCTTGCGGGCTTCGGTCTTGAGATAATTAAACTCGGCACTGGGCTGGATGGTTTCCACGGCTTCGCGGTGCAGTTTGATGACCCCGAGCATGGATTCCACATTGTCTTTGGCAACCGGCTTCTCGACCCCCGCGCAGCGGGCATCGCGGTAGCCGGCAAACGCGCCGATGTTGGCGGCGATTTCGGCGGACTGCTCGTAGGCGTGGCCGGTCATGATGGCCGTGATGGCCCCGGCGAGCGCGCGGCCTTCATCGGAATCGTAAGGCAGCCCGTAGCTCATGCAGAGCGAACCGAGGTTCGCAAAGCCGAGACCGAGCGTGCGGAAGATATGGGAATTTTCCGCGATGTCCTTGGTCGGATAGCTGGCATTGTCCACGAGAATTTCCTGCGCGGTGATGTAAATGCGGACGGCGGCCTTGAAGCGTTCAATGTCGAAGACGCCATCTTCGCGCTTGAACTTCATCAGGTTGAGCGACGCAAGGTTGCACGCGGTGTTGTTGACGAACACGTATTCGCTGCAAGGATTGGTGGAGTGAATCGGCTCGGTGCCCTTGCAGGTGTGCCACTTTTGGATGGCACCGTCATATTGAATGCCGGGGTCGCCGCAAATCCAGGTGCCTTCGGCAATCTTGTCGAGCAGCTTGCTGGCGTCCTTCTTCTGGAGCGGCTTGCCGTCACGAATGGCGCGGGTCCACCATTCCTTGCCGCCGAGCGCGGCTTCGAAAAATTCGTCGCTGGCGCGGACAGACAGGTTTTCGTTCTGATACATGACAGAGCCGTAGGCATCGCCGTTGTAGGAGCCGTCGTAGCCCTGCTCAATCAAGGCCCATGCCTTTTTCTCTTCCTTCTGTTTGGCGTCAATAAACTCTTCAATGTCGCCATGCCAGTCGCGCAAGGTGTTCATCTTGGCCGCGCGACGGGTCTTGCCGCCGGATTTCACGACGTTGGCCACCTGGTCATAAACCTTGAGGAAGCTCATCGGGCCGCTGGGGCGACCACCGCCGCTCAGCTTTTCGCGGCTGGAACGGATCGGCGTCAAATCCGTGCCGGTGCCGGAACCATACTTGAACAGCATCGCTTCGCTGTAGGCGAGGTGCATGATGGATTCCATGTCGTCCTTGACGGACTGGATGAAGCAGGCGCTGCCCTGCGGATATTCGTATTGCGTCTTGGCGCGTTCGGCTTCCTTGGTCTGGCGGTTGAAGAACCAGTTGCCCTTGCTGGAATTCTTGCCGACGCCGTATTCATGATACAGGCCGACATTGAACCACACCGGCGAATTGAACGCGCCGTATTGGTTCAGACAGAGCCAGGTCAGCTCCTCGTAAAAGATTTCGCCATCTTCCTTGCTGAAATAACCATCCGCGATGCCCCAGTCGGAAATGGTGCGCGTGATGCGGTGGATGAGTTGCTTGACGGAAGTTTCGCGCTCGGAGGTGTTCTGCTCGCCGTAAAAATACTTCGACACAACGACCTTGGTGGCGAGCACGGACCAGGACTTCGGCACCTCGACGTTTTCCTGTTTAAAAATGACCTTGCCGCCGTCATCGGTGATTTCGGCGGTGCGCTTGTCCCATTCAATCTGGTCGAACGGCTTCACCTTGGCGTCGCTGAAAACGCGCTCAATGCGCAGCGATTTTTTGGCTGGGGATTTGGTCGGTTTCACGGAACGGGTGGCAGAAACTTTGTTGGCGCGGCGGCTGGCGGCTTTCGGGGCCGGTGCCGAGACATCTTCACGGGCATCAATCATGGTAATCTCCGGGTTAATTTTTCAGGACTTATCCGGAGAGTTTCAAGTGAGACAGAAACAGACCGGGACTCAAAAACCGTCAATTTCGCAGAAAAACGGGTTTTTCGTCAAAATTGAAGCTCCCCTACTAATTGGGGAGCGGCGGCTATCATGCTACCACCGGTAGTATCTTTCAAGAAAATTTTACAAAAAAGTTACGCAAACGATATTCACAAATGAAATCAATGGAATCATAAGGCCGGGATTGAAAGATGGCAACTTATTCACCAGCGCGGGCAACATAGTTCACCGGCGGCCTTTGGCCCGATTACTGCCGCGGGGATGAGATTTTTTGCCTCGATTTTCGCCACGATTCTTAACAAAAGACTGTGACGGTCCGCCTGCTGGTTTGCCAAAGAGTTTTGCGCCCGGCTTGCCGGTCGGTCGGACGAAGGGTCGGCCACTGGATTTGCCTACGGGTTTGCCACTTGAACGAACGAATGGCCGGCGACCGGATTGCCCCGGCTTCCGGTCATCCGGATTAAATTTCCGTTTCGGCATGACGGTCTTCGGACGCGCTTTCGGCACCAGCACAATCGGACAGCCTTCGTAGCCGAAAGCGGTGCGCAGTTCGTTGCCGAGGCTTTTCTTGTATTGATCGGAAAATAATTCGTCGCGATTCACGAACAGCAAAAATGTCGGCGGTGCCTGGCGCACCTGCGTGGCGTAATAAAATTTCAACCGGTGCCCCGCATCACTGACCGGCTGACGACGTTCCACCGCATCATGGATGGTGCGATTCAAAATGGACGTGGGAATTTTTTGTTGCAGCTGCGCGGCGACATAGCGCACCGCTTCGAGCAGCCGGTCAAGATGAAACCCCGTCGTAGCGGAGGTGAAAATCACCGGCGCGTAGTCGAGGAAAAACAATTTGTCCTGCACCCACGAGCCAAACTCGCTCAAGGTCGTAAGCGTTTTCGCCGTGCCCTCGGTGCGCTTCTTCTGCTCACGCTTCGCAATCTCGGCCTCGCGCGCCTGGCGGACTTCGGCGGCGAACAAATCCCATTTGTTGATGACGATGATGCAAGCGCGGCGCTGCTCGACGATGGTATCGGCGATTTTCTTGTCCTGCTCGGTCACGCCCACCTCGGCGTCAATCACCAGCACCGCAATATCACAGCGAGCGATGGATTCCGTCGCGCGCTGGACGCTGAAAAACTCCACCGAATCGTCCACCTGCCGGGTTTTTCTCATGCCCGCGGTATCAATCAAAATATATTTCGAACGCACGCCGTCGGTCTCGACCTCAAACGGCACATCTACGGAATCGCGCGTTGTCCCCGCGATGGGCGAAACGATGACGCGCGTGGAATGGGTGAGTGCGTTGATGATGGATGACTTGCCCACATTCGGACGGCCAACAATAGCCAGTTTCAAAACACTCGGAGCTTTCGGGTTAGAACTTGCGCTTTCAAGTGCTCCATCCGCAGCCACAACACCTTCAACCGGCAGCGGGGAATTTTCTACAGGCACCGGAAGATATGCCGCCGCCGCGTTCATCAGGTTTTCAATGCCCTCACCATGGATGGCGGTTACGGGAAAAATTCTTTCGAAGCCAAGCTGCACGAACTCCGTCGCCTGCGCTTCAAGCTTGTGCGTGTCCACCTTGTTCACGGCCACCAGCACGGGCTTGCCGCTTTTGCGAAGGCGCTGCGCCACCTCCCGGTCTAGCGGCACGATGCCTTCCTGAACATTGACGACGAGGATAATCGCGTTTGCCGCTTCAATAGCCATGTCGACCTGCTCAACGGCTGCCTTCACAATGACGTCGTTGGATTTTTCACCACGCAGCAGGCCAATGCCGCCAGTATCCACAAGCGAGTATGGCCGGCCCTTCCATTCGGCCTCCACGCTCACGCGGTCGCGGGTGACGCCGGGTTGGTCATGCACAATCGCGATGCGTTTTTTGACGATGCGATTGAACAGCGCGGATTTGCCGACATTGGGCCGACCGACGATGGCGATGAGTCCTGACATGATGCCAGCTTGCTTGATTTTACGTGCACGAGAAAGCCAAAACGAACTGTCCGCTTGTTTTTACCGGAATTATTTTCAACAATCTGCCCGCCGCATGAATCAAACGCTCATCATCGTGCCGACTTTCAATGAACGGGAAAACCTCCCGCTCATGGCCGCGAAGCTGCTGGCGCTGCCGGTCGGCGTGGACGTATTGGTGGTGGATGACAACTCGCCCGACGGCACCGGCAAGCTGGCCGACGAACTGGCCGCCCAGCATCCGCAGATTCACGTCCTGCACCGCTCGGAGAAAAACGGTCTGGGCCGCGCCTACATCGCGGGTTTCCAATGGGCGCTGGCGCGGCATTACGAATTCATCTTCGAGATGGATTGCGATTTCTCGCACGACCCGGCGGAGGTGCCGAATTTTCTGAAGGCGGTGGGAAAAAATGATTTGGTGCTCGGCTCGCGCTACACCGGCGGCGTGCGTGTGCTGAACTGGCCGTTGAAAAGACTGTTGTTGAGCCGCTGCGCCGGCATTTACGTCTGGCTCATCACCGGGATGCCCATCACTGATCCGACCGGCGGCTACAAATGTTTCCGCCGTCGCGCCCTGCAAGCTGTTGAACTCGACGCCGTGAAATCCAACGGCTACAGCTTCCAAATTGAAATGACGCATCGGCTCTGGCGCAACGGTTTCAAGGTGGACGAAGTGCCCATCACGTTTGCCGACCGCGTGCAAGGCACATCCAAACTCTCACGCCACATTGTCGTCGAGGCGTTTTGGATGGTCTGGTGGCTGTTGCTGCAAAACGGCCTGCGCCGCTGGCCGCGCCGCCGGCAATGATTGCGCGATTCAGCCAGCCAACCGCGCTTCGCATCATTGTGCGAGTTTGTCTCCATGCAAAATTTGGTAAGAAGATGAGATGAATGTCACGTTTCGCCTCCGCTTTGTGACGCAGCCCGGCCAGTCGCTGTGGCTCACAGGCGGTCATCCCCTGCCCGCCCACGCACTGCCGCTCAAGTTTCGCGACCGCGAGACCTGGGAACTGACCGTGCCGCTCACCGCGCAAGTCACCGGCTCGCCGCTGAATTACTCCTATCAATTGCGCAATGCCGACGGCTCGCAGACGACCGACTGGGGCCGCGACCGCCACCTGGTGCCGGCGGATTTCCATTGCACCGATTTGCTGGTCATTGACTCGTGGAACCAGGCGGGCTACGTGGAAAACGCGTTCTACACCGCGCCGTTCAAAAATATCCTGCTCGCGAAAAATTTTGCCGGGGTAAAAACCATCGCACCACCAAACCCCACGCACACCATCCGCGTCAAGACACCGCTGCTCGCAAAAAATCAGACGCTCTGCCTGTGCGGCGAAGGGCCAGCGCTGGGTGACTGGCAGACAGCGAAACCAGTGCTGTTAAGCCGCGCCGCCGGCGAGGATTATTTTTCCGCGCCACTTGACCTGCGCGGCCAGAAATTTCCGTTCGCCTACAAATATGGCGTGTTTGATACGGCTCAAAACAGCTTCGTCCGTTTTGAAGGCGGCGAAAACCGCCGGCTACACGATGGCACTGGACGCAACCAGCACACGCTCGTCAACGACGGGTTCGCGCAGCTGCCGCTCAAACCGTGGCGCGGCGCGGGTGTGGCCGTCCCGGTGTTCAGTCTGCGCAGCAAACACAGCTTTGGCGTCGGTGAATTTCTCGATTTAAAACCGCTCGCCGATTGGGGCGAAAAAGTCGGGCTCAAGCTGATCCAGCTTTTGCCGGTCAACGACACCAGCGCCACCGGCACCTGGAAAGATTCGTATCCTTACGCCGCGATCTCCGCATTTGCGCTGCATCCGCAGTATCTAAACCTCGCCGCCGTCGCGGACACGAAAAATAAAAAATTGCTCAAATCACTGGAGCCAGAGCGCCAGCGGCTGAATGCCCTGGACGCGGTGGACTACGAGACGGTGCTGAAGCTGAAGCTGGAATTTTTGCGGAAAATTTTTCCATCGCAAAAGGCGGCGACCTTCCGCGCCGATGAATTCAAAAAGTTTTTTACCGAGAACGAAGACTGGCTCAAGCCTTATGCGGCATTTTGCTTTCTGCGTGACAAATTCGGCACGGTGGATTTTAACGCATGGCCGGAGCACAAAGCTTTTTGCGCCGACAAAATCACCGCGCTGGCCGACGACAAAGATGAAATTTCGCTCCACTATTTCATCCAATATCACCTGCACCGGCAACTACAGGAAGCGACGGCACACGCGCACAAGCGCGGCCTCGTCGTAAAAGGCGACATTGCCATCGGCGTCCATCGGCAGGGTGCGGATGCATGGCAGTCGCCGGAGCTTTACCACATGGAAATGCAAGCTGGCGCGCCGCCGGATCCGTTCGCGGCAAAAGGGCAGAACTGGGGCTTTCCAACTTACAACTGGCCCCGCATGGCGGCTGACGGATTTGCGTGGTGGAAGCGGCGGTTCGCGCAGATGGGTAATTATTTTGACGCGTTCCGCATTGACCATATCCTCGGCTTTTTCCGCATCTGGAGCATACCACTGGATGCGGTCGAAGGCATCCTCGGCCATTTCGTGCCGGCGCTGCCGGTGGCGCAAGGGGAATTTATCGAGCGCGGAATATATTTTGACCGCGAGCGGCTAACCCAGCCGTTTATCACCGACGCAATGCTTAATGAAATTTTTGGCAACGAAGCCGATTATGTCCGGAACAAGTTCCTAGTGGTAGCCAGTTCGGGAAATTATTTGCTGAAGCCGGAATTTCAAACGCAGCGGCAGGTGGAAAAACATTTTGTCAGGCTGAAATCCAGCAAACGAAATCAGCAATTAAAAGCCGGGCTGTTCGATTTAATCAGCAATGTAATTTTGTTGGAGGTAGGCGGAAAAATTCATTTCCGGCTGGGAATGGAGCAAACCAGCGCGTTCAGAAATCTTGCGCAGGATCAGCAAGCAAAGCTGCGCGAGCTTTATGTGGATTATTTCTTCCGGCGTCAGGACGATTTCTGGATGCGCGAGGCGATGCAAAAACTGCCCGCGCTCAAACGCGTCACCAACATGCTCATCTGCGGCGAAGATCTCGGCATGGTGCCGGCGTGTGTGCCGGAGGTGATGCGCGACCTCGGCTTCCTGAGCCTCGAAATACAGCGGATGCCAAAGACGATGGGAGTGGAGTTTTCACGCCCGGCCGATGCGCCGTATCTGAGCGTCGTCACGCCCTCGACGCACGACATGAGCACGATTCGCGGCTGGTGGACGGAAGACCGCGATTTGACGAAGAAATTTTTCGAGTGCGAACTCGGCGGGCACGGCGAAGTGCCGCGCGAGGCAACGCCAGAAATCGTAGAGGCCGTGGTGCGACAGCATCTTGCGTCGCCGGCCATGTGGAGCATCTTTCAGCTACAGGACTTAATTGGGATTGATGGTCCACTGCGGCGAGCAGATATCGAGGCCGAGCGCATCAATGTTCCGGCGATTCCTAATTTTTATTGGCGCTACCGGCTGCACTTCAATCTGGAAAAACTTCATGTCGCCAAGGAATTCAATTGGCGACTCACAAAGCTGCTTCGCGAAAATGGCCGCTAAAACGCAGTCCGCAAAAAAGGCCCCGGAAAACATTCCGGGGCCGGTTCGGATAAATAATTTCACCGCCGCCGGAGCAAAATGAACATCCCCAAACCAGAGGCCATAATCAAGCTGGTCACTGGTTCCGGCACAGCATCAATTGTGAAGGTGGCGTTGTAGTTGTAAGAGAAGTTACTCACATAATCGTTGCCATCCACCGTATTGCTGTCGCGAAAATAAATGCTTACGGTATGTGTGCCGGCGGACAAACCGCTGAGCAAATTCACATTGGCACCATCGGTATACCAACGCTGGTCGCCGCTGTTGCCATTCACGTTATCCTGATTGAAAGCGAGGTTGATCTGGTTGAAAGAGCCGTTGTCGATGCTGTAATAAACCTGCGTGCCTGTTACATCAGCTCCGCCATTTTTCCAAGTCAGCAGTTCGCCGCCATCCAATGTGAGCGTGTCCTCGCCCTGTGTGAAAGTGCCAAGACTAGGGTCGGTGGTGGGTTCGCCACTGGCACCGGTCGCCCAAGTGCTGACCCCGCTGCCGTTGCTAGTGTTGACCAGCGTCGGCGCGCCGAGCGATGAGCCGCCGCCGGAAGTGTTTGGCGCAAGCCGACCGTCACCGAGTAGCGTGATTTCGTAAAGATTAAAAGTCGAGGTGCCGCCGATGTCGGAACTGATGGCAATACCGGTGCCAAAAATACCGGAAGACTGGGAAAATCCAGCCGGCACCGCCAAAAAGAGGCCCGCCGCAGCCAAGATGAGAATTGAATTTGTTTTCATAATTTATCAGCAATTTCAGCGGCCAAACTCCGTCCGCGTTTTAGGATTGTTAAAATAATAATATTTCTTGGGCTGTTGGACTACCGCATATTTGTGCGGGTCAGCCTCACGGCAATAATTGCACTTTAAAATAGCGCACGCTGTTTGTCGGATTATTGGTAAATACCAGCGACGGCGAGGCGGCGGTGATGGCATTGCCGAATGGCGTGAATGGCAGCAGCAGATTCGTCGTGCTCCAAACCTGATAAACTTTCCCAGAAACGCTCAACCAGTTCAGGAGATTTTTGGAAGCCATACTGGGCGCCGGCGTCCAGGCAGGATTGACGAGCGCAACGCCTATGCTGCTGCTGGGTGGGCTTTCCACGCTGGCATTATTGACGGCGGTGACGGTCGCGTAAAGATGCACGCCAAAAGTATTCGTCACCGTCAAAGAAGTGCTGCTAACAATGTTGTTGAAAACATCCGCGCCTCCGGGCGTTGTGCCAATCAAAACATGATAGCCGCTCACGCCACCTTGCGCGTCGGTCACCGTCGGCCAGGTAAAAGTCACGATGTTGGTGAAGACGTAAGTGTTGGTAGAACCGATACCAACCGTCGCCGGCGCAGGCGGCGGCGTCACGTCATAAAGCTTGAGATACTGCGCTTCAAACGGTGCATTGGTCCAACCGGCATTGCTGGACGGAACGGGATTGAGCGACACATAAATTCCATTCGCCAGCACGTTGCTGCCCGCAATGCCGGAACCCCACAGCCAGTAATTGCGACGGTTGGCATCCCACGCGGTGTAGGCGGAAATATTTTTCACGTTGTAAATCCGGCCCGGCTGGATGCCAAAAAGGTTGGAACCGCTTTGCGTGATGTTCACGTCGTAATTTCCCGTCTGCTGGTTGTTGCGATCCAGCGTCGTGAATGCAAAGACCACGTCGGTGAAATTCGGCGCGCCATTGGCCATCTGGTATTTGGCAACAAAAAAAATGGATGACTGCGGCGTCTCGCTGCCAGTTTGATTAAGATAATACCGGTTGGAACTGCGCAACGCCGGGCTGAAGTTGCGCGCCTGATTGATGGCAGCATAAACGGGATAAAGCTGCTGCAACCCAAAAGTTTGATTAGCGCAAATCGGCTGGAGGTCATTGTAGACCATGAAATTCGGAATCGTCTTGCCGAAATTTACTTGGTATTGGTCGAAGCCGAAATAGGTCGAGATGCCGAGCTCCTCGCCATAGCAAGTCATCGGGGAGCCGTCAATCGTGCTGCTGGCCATATAACGAATGAGCGCCTCGTAAGGATCCGCGTAGCTTTGTTCGTCATGGGAAACGTTGTTGAGCAAAACCAGCGACTGTCCGTAAGCCGTGCGCCGCGCATCAAAGGCGTTGCGGTAATCGCTCGCCACCGCCGCGGACTGCAAAGTGTAGATTAGATTTTCATTAAGGATGTCAAAATGCCGGTTGGAGCGATACGTCACGTTGCCGCCGTCGAGCGATTCGCACATAAAGACGAAATCCCATTTTCGGCAGCGGACTTTATTGACGACGTATTCCCAAAATTGCGGCGCCAGCCCCTGGCCAAAATCCGCGCGCAGACCGCCGATGCCGTGGTTGTATGTCAGGCTCGGTGGCGTGTTGCTTGGACAGCCGGTCTGGGTCAGCCAGTAAAGCAGGCAGTCTGAAAAATAACGCCAGACATTTTGTGTGATGGGGTCAAAATGCCCGTTGCCGCTGCCCGTGCTGCCTTCGGTGCCGATGGAATAATCAAACCAATCGCTTTCGCTCAGATAATTGCCTGACTGCGCCGCGTTGGCCACCAGCGCGGCGTAGCGGCCGGAATAAATATGTGCCACATCCGTCCACTTGCCAAAATCGTAGCGGTCCGGCGCGTCCGTGACATTGGCCGCACTGGAAGCGCGCGCATCGTATTCGTTGGTTAGCGAAAAGAACCGCGCTTCGTGCGCGCTGATTAAATCCGTCGGCGGCGCGCCGGGGGCAAAAAAATTCGTGCCGGCCACATCCAATTCACAATCCCACGCCGAATCACTGAACGGCTCGTCGAGCATGACATTGATGCCGTTGGAATTGGCGGCGGCCACGAAGTTGGTGAATTCAGTCATCGCGGCCGCGCGCGTATTGGCTTTGCTCAAAAGCGGATTGACCTGGAAGAAATTTTTAATCGAATACGGACTGCCAACTGAATACGGATTGCCGTTGGCATCGGTCTGCCGGTTCAAAATTCCAATCGGATGGATCGGCTGGAACCACAGCCAGTTCACACCGAGATTCTGGAAGTATTGCAAATTAAAACGATTCGTCACCGCGTCATAAGCTCGTGCTCCGGGGCCGTTATACAAATCCGTGAACGTGCTGCGGTCGTTTTGATTGGTGCTTTGCGCGTCAATGTTCATTACGTTCAGTTCATACATCACGATGTTGCGCGCGCGCGTCGGCGTCACCACGATACAATGGTCGCGCAAGCCATACCAAAACCAGTTTGTGTTGCCGGCCACCTTGTAGCGCGCCGTCGCGCGATACG
>Ga0208872_1001292_pt1 | contig 15603 bp, 11 predicted proteins | sample CryBogCBH12Aug08_FD_185508 | JGI IMG/M metagenome (GOLD analysis project Ga0208872, IMG submission 185508) | Freshwater microbial communities from Crystal Bog, Wisconsin, USA - CBH12Aug08 (SPAdes) | ecosystem: Environmental > Aquatic > Freshwater > Lake | place: Crystal Bog, Wisconsin, USA...
GTTTTGGGGCAGGCCAGTCTTGCGGCTTGCGGTCTGTCCGCTGGCCGTAAGTCTGGCCGGTGGGCGGGTGGATTTTACGCGACGGGCGAGCACACAAGCGGAGTTGAGTCCCGGACGGCGCGGAGTGAGCCAGTGAAGTTTGGTCGCGGGCGTCAATCCATCTGAACGACCGCACGGCAGACGACCAATAGGCCGCGAAGCTGAATTGCCAGTGGTGGCATGAACACCGGGAATTGAAAGCGACGACAAGGGCGATCTGGAAGCACCAGGAAACGTCAATCGGCGGGATGGATGCGAAAGGAAAGAACCTGCCCAAAAAGCAACGGCGGATTGCTTCTCACGCTGCTTTTATTCTGCACCGGGGCAACATTATATTTGCGTCGCGGGCTGCCTTGCTGGAACCTAACGCAAGGCGTTAGGAGATGGTGTCCACGCAAATAGCCCTGTGGAAATAGCGGGCGGGATGACTCTGTCACCGGCGACAGTAACAAAATAGCTCGGTGGGCTGACATTGAATTCCCAAAATCAACTTTTATTAGCCCAAGTCACCTTTATGGCAAATGGCTTCCCAAAGAACGGCGTATGGTAATAAATCGTCACACGAGCGCCTTCCTTTAGTTCCGTGGCCGGCACGGCTTTCCCCTCACGGAAGAATTGAGTGTCCGAATTCCAAACTAACTTCGTCGGAACGTGATCTGAATCATAGGTCAGCGTCAGGATTCGTTTGTGCTGGTCAATGGACTGGATGATACCATCTGCTTCGCGTGCTTGTGGCGTGTGCGCCAAGGCGCTGGAACTGGCAAAACAGCAAACAACCAACAAGAGCGCGCTGATATTTTTGGGGATTGATAGATGTCTCATATTTTAAGTTCAAGATTTTATATGGAAGGTTGTTCGGACAAATTGCTGGTTTGATTTGAAACGTATTTATCGGCTTCAAACCACGGATAGAGCAGCGGCAAAATGAATAGTGTGACTAGGGTTGCCGTCACGAGGCCGCCGATGATAACCACGGCAAACGGACGTGATGTTTCTGCGCCGACGGCGGTGGACAAGGCCATCGGTAGCAATCCAAGAGCCGCCATCAGTGCGGTCATCACCACCGGTCGCACGCGGGTCAGCGCGCCATCACGGATCGCCTCCGCCGTCGGCAGGCCGCGACTCCGCAACTCGCGAATGCGTTCCACCAAAATGACGCCGTTGAGCATCGCGATACCAAACAGAGCCATGAAGCCGACGAGCGCTGAGACGGACAAATTCAAGCCGGCCAACGGCAGGGCAAAGAGTCCGCCAACAGCCGCGAACGGCACGACCAGCAAAATCAAAAACGCGAGCGGTGCTGAATCGAACGCGACGAAGAGCAGAAAGAAAATCGCGATCAACGTGATTGGCACGATGACTTCCAGCCGACGCACGGCGCGCTGCTGGTTTTCAAACGCACCCGTCCATTCCGTGTGGTAGCCGGCGGGCAGTTTGACTTCCGCGCCAACTTTTTGCTTCGCCTCGGCGATCAGCGAGCCGAGGTCGCGGCCGCGCACGGAAAATTTCACCGCCGTTCGCCGCGCATTTTCCTCGCGCCAAATTTGCGAAAAGCCCTGCCGCACCTGCACCGATGCCAGCGAGCCGAGCGTCAGTCGTTGGCCGGTCGCGCCGAACACGGGAATCTGGCGAATGGCTTCCAAATCCGAAACGGCTTTTGGCGCGACCTTCACCACCAGATCAAACGTGCGTTCGCCTTCGAGCACTTGCGTGGCCGTTGCGCCGCCGAGCGCAGTGGCGATCACCTGCTGCACATCGGCGACGGCGAGGCCGGCGCGGGCGATGGCGTTGCGATCAACCGCAATTTGCACCTGTGGCTGGCCGAGCAATTCTTCTGCGCTGACATCTGCCGCGCCGGGAATCTTTTTCAGGATGTCCACGATCTGATCCGACAGCGCCTGCAACTTGTTCGGGTCTTCGCCATAAATTTTGATGCTCAATTCGCTTTTCACGCCGGAAACGGCTTCGTTCACGTTGTCCTCGATGTATTGGCTGAATTGAAACTGGACGCCGGGAATTTGTGACAGTTTTTGATTCAGCGCCTTGACGAGACCGTCCCGCGTCCGCGCGGTTTTCCATTTGGAATGATCCGGCTGTAATTCCACCGCGCATTCGATGATGTCCCAGCCGTTGATGTCCGTGCCGTCATCGGGCCGGCCCAGTTGGCTGACAACGGTTGTGGCTTCTGGAAATGAAACCAAAATGCGCCGCACTTCGCGGGCCAATTTATCTGATTCGCTTGGTGAAATCGTTTGCGGCATGAAACCGCGCACCCACAGCGAGCCTTCGTCGAGCTTGGGCAAAAACTCCGTGCCGGTGTGCGCCAGAACAATTCCGGCGATGGCCAGAACCGCCACCGCGCCGCCCAACAGCAACGCCCGCGTTTGCATGGCATACGCCAGCATCCGGCGATACACCGCAAGCAGGCGATGGACAATCCAAGATTCCTGCGGGGCAAATTTATTTTTCACCGCGAAGCTCGCCAGCACCGGCACGAGCGTCAGCGCGAGAATCGTGCCGGTGATGAGCGCGAACGTGAGCGTCAGCGCCATCGGCCGGAAAATTTTTCCTTCAACGCGTTGCAGCGTGAAGAGCGGAATGAATGCCGTGAGCAAAATGGCTTTTGAGAATAGAATCGGACGGCCCATCTGCATGACGGCCTCGACAATTGTTTCGTGCAGCCGACGCATCCGGTCGCGGTTTTGCTCCAGCTTGTGCAGCACGTCTTCGATGATGATCACGGCAGAATCCACGATGATGCCGAAGTCAATCGCGCCGAGCGAAATCAGGTTGGCCGGAATGCCGCGCAAATCCAGCAGCAGAAACGCGCCCAGCAGCGACAGCGGCACGACCACCGCCACGATCAGCGCCGAACGGTAATTGCCGAGGCCGAGAAATAAAACCAGCACCATCAGAACGAGGCTGATGCCTTCGATCATGTTTTTGCGCGCCGTGTGCAGCGTGCGCTCGGTCAAATCCGTGCGGTCGTAATGCGTCACGAGCTGGACGCCGGCGGGCAGGTAGTTTTTATTGATGTCCTCGACTTTTGCTCGAACACGCTTCAGAACTTCCAGTGCGTTTTCGCCGCGCCGCATGATGACGATGCCCATTGCCACGTCATCTTGATCGGGTTGGCCCGGCATGATTTTTCCGACGCGCCCGAGGCGCAGTTGATTTCCGATCTGCACCTCGCCGAGATTGCTGATTTTAATCGGCGTGCCGTTGCGCGTGTCCACGGCGATGTTGCGAATGTCATCAAGGCTTTGAACAAAACCCAGGCCGCGCACGATGTAAAGTTCCGAGCCGTGTTCGATGTAAGAGCCGCCCGCGTTTTGATTGCCATTGGCCAGCGCGGTGAAAACCTGACTCAACGTGATGCCGTAGGAACGCAGTTTCGCAGGATCAATCAACACTTGATACTGCTTGGTTGGGCCGCCGAAGCCGTTCACGTCCACCACGCCGGGCACGGTGCGAAACTGCCGTTCCACCACCCAATCCTCTAGCGCCTTGAGTTCGACATCGGAAAATCCTTTCGGCGCTTTCAAAGTGTAGCGGTAAATTTCGCCGATGGCCGTGGCGTTCGGCGAAAGGCCGGCTTGCGCGCCCGGCGGCAACGTCACGTTGGCGAGATTTTGCGCGGCCTGGTTGCGGACAAAATCCACGTTCGCATCGTCTTCAAACGTGATCGTGACCTGCGACAAACCGAAAAGCGAAATTGAGCGGATGGAAGTCCGTTTCGGAATTCCGTTCATCTGGTTTTCAATCGGAATCGTCACCAACCGTTCGACTTCCTCGGCGGCGTGGCCCGGAAACAAAGTAATAATCTGAAGCGAAACATTCGTGACATCGGGATACGCCTCGACGGGCAAATGCTGAAAGGCATTGATGCCCGCAATCGCAAACAGCAGCGTCAGCGCGAGCACAATCGCGCGATGCCGCAACGCATATTTCGCCACCGTGCCCGTCATGGATTTTCTCCTTCGAGAATGGATTCCAACAAAAGACAGCCTTCACCGACCACGCGTTCGCCGGGCGAAATCCCCTCCGTGATCGCGGTCCGGCTGTCGCTTTCCACACCAAGTTTCACGGAGCGCCGCGTGAATTGTCCCGGCGCAATCTCGACAAAAACGCAGTGCTGCTCGCCTTTCAGAAAAAGAGCCTTGGTCGGAACATTCACGCCCGCCGCGCCGCTGGCGGCGACTTCCACGGTCACATACATTTCCGCGCGGAGCAGATTTTCACCATTATCCACAAGGCAGCGCGCCTTGATGGTGCGCGTGGTCGGGTCGAGTTCGCGACCGATGATTTCAAGCCGTCCGTGAAAAATCTTTTCAGGATACGCCGGCGTGTGAATGGAAACCTCTCGTCCCGCCGCCAGCGAAGTCACGGTCAATTCGTCCACGTCGAGAAACAGCCACAGCCGCGTCGGATCAGTCACCACGAACTGCGGGTTGATGAATTGCTGCGCATTCGCCAGCATCAGGTCGGAGCGAATTTCCTGGCCCGGCGAAATGTTTTTTTCCACCAGCGCGCCGGCCAGCGGCGAACGCAGCGAATAAATTTCGTTCGTGCTGTCCGCGCTGCCGCCGTAATTGGCCAGCGTCGCCGTCGCGCGATCCCGTTCTGCGCTGGCGGCGACGAACGTAGCTTCGGCGGCCTCGACATCTTTTTGCGCGGCTGCACCGTGCGCGAACAATTCCTTTTCACGGTTCAAAGTTTTGTCGGCAGCGGCAAAGTTGCCGGCAGCCGTGCGCGCATTGGCCAGCGCCTGTCCGAAATCCGGCGAATCGAGCGTGGCCAGCGTGTCACCCGCCGCCACGCGCTGATTGACTTCGACGGGAACGGCGGTGACGCGACCCGCCACCGGCGAATAAATGCGCACCGTCACGTCATCATTCCACGCCAGCCGGCCATACAAACCGACCGCCGCCGCCTTGCGTTCCTGCGCCGGTTCAATCGTGAGGTAGCCAAGCTGCGGCGCGTTGGTGGCGAATGAAATGATTTCGCCCGCGACTTTGGGAGCGGAGGTTTGCTCTGGACTGGTTTCGCGGTGGCAACTCGCCAGCAGGGCCGCGAAAGCCAGACCATTGAAGATTCGGAAGATTTTCATTGGCGACGTTCAGACATTGCGTTTCGGTTGCGGTTGTTTTGAAACCGACATGGCTATCGGAGTGGATGCCGACTTGTGAAACTGGATTGGAATGCGCAGCGGTTGTTTGTGCTTCCGCGATGCGACCTTTTTTGACGGCGGGCATACTTGGCTTTGCTCAATCAAGGTCGAAGCAGCAAGGATGACGGTGTCGGTATTCATTGGTGATCGGTTTGTTTGTTCATCACTTCCGTGGCGGCTTTCAAATCGGCGACGGCGCTGGCGGTGTCGGACATGGCCTGCGCCGTGGCGAGGCGCGCGTCGTTGTCGGCGCGTTCGGCTTCCAACAAATCCACCAATGACGCACCGCCCTTTTCGTAGGCGAACGCCACCGACTCGCGCACTTTTTGCGACTTGGGGAGAATCTGATTTTGATAACGCGCCAACCGTTCCGACGCCTCGCGGTATGCTGATTGGGCGTTGGCGATGTCCGCAACGGCCTGCGCTTTGGCCTTGGCGAGCGTGAGCGCGTTTTTGTCCACCGTCGCTTCAGCCGATTTGATTTCACCGCGATTCCAATTCCACAGCGGCAACGGAAATGAAACGCCGATGCCCACCGTGTCTTCCGGCGGCCCGCCGCCGGGCGGATTGTGTTCGACCAAAAATGAAAACGTCGGGTCGGGAATCCGCATCGCCTTCTGAAGTTTGAGATCGGCCTTCGACTGGTTCAAATCGGCTTCGGCGGCCAGCACGTCGGGACGCAGCGCGTTTGTTTTTGATTCACTCGCTTGCGGAGCGGCGACGGCCATTTGTGCGAGCGATTCGGTCAGCGTCCAATTTCCTTTTGGCTGTTCGACGCCAAGCAGAATTTCCACGGCGATCCGCGACTGCTGCGCCGCAGCTTCGGCGGATTTGGCTTGAAGCGCAAAAACGTCCGCGTTGTTTTCAATTTGCTTTTCATCGGAATCGGATAGGTCGCCCGCTTTCAACCGAGCCTGTGCAATTTCCGTTTCATGGCGGAGCATCCCGGCGGACTCGTTCAAGGTGCGCGCATTCTCGCCCGCCAGCAATGCCGCGACATAAGCCTTGGTCACGCCTTGATCCAGCAACCGTCGCGCATCGTAAAACCGGGCGCGCGCACCGGTCACGCCGGCTCCGGCGGAAGTCTTGCGGTCATGCCGTTTGCCGCCAATTTCGATGAGCTGGTTGACCGCAAAAATCGTGTCATAATTGCGGCTCCAAAGACCGTTGCCCAAGGACGTGCTGTTTTCGTGCGAACCGATTTTGGCGGTGGAATAGGAAAAAGTCGGATTCGGAAATTCTTTGGCGACGAGCAACTGCGCCGTCGCCGCATCCACGCCGCTCTTAGCCGCGAGCAAATCCCAGTTGCGCTCATAGGCAATGCGTTTTGCGTCCGCGAGCGAAAGCGTGTTCGTCACCGCCAAATCACTTTGCGCCGATACCTGCGACTGAAACGCGCCCAGCGCCGCCAGCAGCAGGCGGGCAAGGCGGGCACGTTTGAAAAGGATGCGAATCAACACGCCTCATTGGAACATGGGCGAAGTCCTTTCGCATATTAGGCGCGGGATAAATCTGGCATAGGGCATTGCCCTATGTGCCGCGTGGGTCAGCTTGCCGGATTATTTTCCTGCCAGCGGACGGCCTCGCGCAAGAGTTCGGCGGCGTTGGTGAGCTTGAGCTTTTCCTTGATGTGGGCGCAGTGGGCTTGGACGGTTTTCATGCTCACGTTCATCATTTCGGCAACCTGCCGTGTTTCGTAGCCTTTGCCGAGCAATTGAAAAGTTTCCAGTTCGCGGTCGCTCAATTGTTCTACCAGCGAGCCGCTGGCCGGCAGCCGTCCATCCACAAATTTCTCCGCGAACACCGCCGCCAGACTTTCGCTCATGTAAATTTTCCCGGCCAGCACTTGGCGAATGACCATGACGACCTTTTTGGCGGTCTCCGATTTCATGATGTAGCCGCGCGCGCCGGCCCGCAAGGCGCGCTCCGCGTAAAGCCGTTCGTCGTGCATGGAAAGAACGATGACGACAACGTCCGGCTGCATCGCTTTGAGGTTTTTTATCAGTTCAATTCCCGAACCGCTTTTGAGCGAAATATCCACAATCGCCACGTCAGGCGCGGTCGCGGCAATTTCCCGTAGTGCGTGCGGCGCGTCTTCGGATTCGCCGCAAACGACGAGATCGAACTGCTGGTGAATCAAATTGGTCAGCCATTCGCGCACGAGCGGATGGTCGTCCACGAGATAGATTTTTGTTTTCGGCTTGTTCACGGTGTTTTTTCAGAACTGGATTTGGCGCGCAGTTCGCAGGTGACCAGCGTGCCGCCGGTCTCGTCACGCCGGGCGTTAAAAAGTCCGCCAATCATGGCTGAACGATGCGCCATGATGCGAAGGCCCATGCCGCGATTTTTCGGCAGAACATCGGGCAGGCCAGTTCCATCGTCTTTGACCGACAGCACGGTGTTGTCTTCGCTGGCGTCGAGACGAATCAAAATGTTTTTCGCCTTGCCATGCTTGATGGCGTTGCCGACGGCTTCCTGGGCAATCCGATAAAGATGCCCGGCGGTGGCGGAATCGTAGATCAGCACCGGCAGATCACATTCAAAGCGGCAGGAGACCTTGAACAATTTGCTGCTGGTGATGGCGAATTCCTCCAGCGCCAGCATCAGGCCGTCGGCTTCAATTTCCACCGGATACAAACCTTTCGCCAGCTTGCGGGAAAGGTTGATGCCTTCCTCGATGATTTCGACGACCCGGCTGGCGTCCGCCGCCACCGGCAGATGGAGCGCCTCTAGTTTTTCCTCCAGCACTTGGCCGGCCAGTGTTGCGCCGGTTAGATGCTGGCACAAACCGTCGTGCAAATCCTGGCCGATGCGGTGTTGCTCCCGCTCGCTGATTTCAAGCAGTTCGCACTCCAGTCGTTCGCGCTCGGCCATTTCATCCGTGAGCGCGGCGGTGCGTTGTCTGACCTGTGCTTCCAATTGCTGATAAAACACCCGCAGCCGGGTCAGTAGCCAGACGATCACGAGGTAAAACGTCAGGAGAATGAGCGCATTCCACGTCGGCACAAACGAACTTGAAAAATGCGCGCCGCGAGCCAAGTCGCCCGCCAGTGACACCACTACGCTCAAAATTGAAATGAATATGGCAAAACCGCGCCCTAAAAACCATGCCGCCAGCCCGATGGCGAGCAGATAAAAAATCGAAAAGGAAGTCTCAAACCCCGTGAGATAATCCACCGCCCCAATGAGGACAACCAGCAGCAACGCCAGAGTTATTAAGGCGGCGCGCGAACGGTTTTCCAGTTGTTTGACGATTTGCAGCATGGTTTTTTTGCAGTTTGCCGCCTATGGTTCGTAAACACAAGGCGCTGGTATGTCTTGCCCGGCGGAAGATAACACGACATATTTTTCTCGCAGCAGACATCTTGAATTTCTATAACGAAATTCAAAACAACCTATCGACTTTTGCAGTGGTTGTCGGAATGGAGTGGGTCTCAACGGCCTGGCAAAAGGCCGTTTTGCAAGGGTCGGCGCTTGCAAAAAATCGCGCCGCTAGGCGCGAAAATTAGCCGGTGCTGCACCACCGGCGCACACAGGGGTTTTAGGGGCGCAAGCGCCCCTAACAAGCACATTAACGCGCACACTTTGTGCGCGCTTAATGTTGCTTGCCTCGGCGGGAACTTGGCGGCGGATTTGCGCGTGATTTTCACCGCAATTTCCGCGCAGAAAAAAACGCCGCTGAACACAACCGCGCCGGACTATTCAAAGCCGACCTCACTGTCACCGGGTCGCGGAATGGGACGCGGCAACTTCGGGACAGGCGGTGGCACGATTTTAACCGCCAAGTTCACGCCGAGTGAAGCGTCTTTTAGCAGGCGGTCTATCGAATAGCGATGCGCCCGCTCGCTGCCGTCCAAACGCACGCTGATGGTGTCACGGGCGAGATTATGCCGCGATACTTTGTGGCCGAGTTGTTCAATCTTCTCCCGCAGTTCCGCCGCTGGAAAAGGGAGCAGCGGGGCGAGCTGTTCCGAAAGCGATTTGATGCCGCGCTCTTTAAGGCGAGCTTGGCGGACCTCGCGCATGGTCACGATGGGGGCGACGCCCTGCTCCCCGCGACGCTGATTCACGATGTCGGTGACCCGATCAGATGAGGCGCGGACTAGATTGATTGGATTAAAAGCAGCGCTCCTCCTGATTTTAGGCGGGTAGCAGTCAATGAAGTTGGCGACAAGAATATGCACATCGGCCGACTTTGAAAAACGGTCAACGTGCCATACAGCTACGGCGGGGGAGTCTGGGCAAAAATCGGCCAAAATGCTTTTGATGAATTGGTCTCGTTCCTCGGCGGTTGGATTTGACCAGTCCGGAAGACGAATAATGACCTCATCCGCATAATTTTTTATGGGGCGTCCGCGCCACTGCCGAGTTTTCAAGTCACGCATGGTGGAGACGGTTTTCGCCAGAAACGCAGTAGCGTTCGGAATGCGGTGGAACACCGCCGGTTGAATCGCCTTGTCTTTATGATTTCTATGCTTGGAGTTGGACAGGTAAGCCAGTTTCCCGGAAAGTCCTTTGGGACTGCGAATTTGCAATGTTTTCGCGTAGGGCACAGGAAATGTTAGCGGTTAATTTTCGTGCGTCTGGCCGGCTTATTTTTTGACCGGATCATCTTCCGGGGGCGTTGGTTCAATCCCGACTCGATGAAGAAAGACGACCACATTTTCATACAACATCTTGTAATCCAAATGCGCTTTGCGCTTTGCGGGATTGGATTCCTTGTCGGCGGCCTTTTGACATTCCTGAGTCCACTTGTGGAGTTGTAACGCCAAATCCTGCATATTCAGCCATTCATCGGCTGACGTTGTGGTCAAAACCTCGGATAATGCACGCGCTTTACGAAAGAGGGTGTCACATTCTTTGTAGAAAATCCCGATTTTTTCTCTCTCTGCGCGCCATTGCTTCAAGGCAGCTTCGTCATTGGGATCCATTGGACGCGGCGACTGCAATCTTGATTTTACCTCTCTCCACAGCAACTTTGTCTTTTCCAATTGGCCCGCCAAAAAAGCCAGCTCTTCGCTGTGCGAAAGTTGCGACGAAACGACCGTGACGAATTTTTTGTCATCGGCGGCTTGAATCAGGCGCTGGACGGTTTCGTTGACAGAAACCGATTCGCCAAACTGAAGCCGGTATTTCTCGACGATCTCTTGCGTCGCTATATCAAGCCGAATGGATGAATGTCGTTTTTTCATAATCATCAAAATCAGCAGAACAACTTACCTCAGATCATTTTTAGGCTGCGATTTGATTTCAGGCGCTTTTTTCGCCTTTTCCTTCGCTGGTTTTTTGACCGAAAGCTTCTTGTCTTGCGCCTGCGCAAGCCTCTTCTCTTGTTCCTGCGCAAGCGCCGTGTCGTTTTTAATTTTCATTTCCGCATCGGAAAGGGCATTTTGGAAATCTGAATCAGTATATTTATCATCAGAATACTTGGAATCATGAACCTTTGCCCAAACGACAAACGCAGCTCTTGTTTTTTTAGTCGGCTGATCAAGAAGAAAAAAAACAAGCGAATTAACTAGGCTCAAATACATAACAGAATTGCGGTTAAGATGGTTTTTAACATTTCCACAGAAAGCCTTGCAGTTTCCATCAGCGGCACAAGAAAAAATTTGTGGCGTAATGGGCGGCTTGCCGAATCTGATTGGATCGTCACCGACTGAATTTTCCACCCTGTTGACGGGCGCGGCCCATTGTCACCAGCGTTTCCAAAATTTCCGCCACGTCGGCAGGCTTGGCGCGTTTGAACTGCTCGGCCAGTTCGGCGGGCGTAGCCGTGCCGTGACGGTGCAACGCGGCTTCGACCACCTGCACACGCTCGGCCATTTTTTTCGGCCAAGCGGTTTTGCCCTTGGGCGCGGCGGGTTTGGCTTTTGATTTTTTCGCTGGCTTGTCCTGACCGGCAGGCAAAATCATTTCGGCTTGGCCTTTGGCCTGATAGTCCGGGCGCAACCAGTGAACAATGCCGCGCTTTTCCTCGGCGGCGCGCTCGGCATTCAACGCGACGAGCCGTTCAAGAATATCCGCGTCCGTCAAGCTGGCTGGCCAGCCATAGGCGGCGAACACGGCGGCGTCGAGGTCGTCGTGCAACTGTTTGAGGACGGACACCAAGCCTTTGTCGTGGATCAATTTTTCCTTGTCGGTGAGTTCTTCACCGGCGCGGATTTTTTCGAGGACGTTGTAAAGGCCGGTGAGCGTGAGTCCGTGCTGGGCTTGGGCGCGCTTTCGGTGCGCGTCCAATTCCTCCGCCAATTTGCGGACGGACTTTTTCTCCGCCTCGCCGCAAATGGGAAACGGAAACGGGTCGAAGCAGCGCGATTTGTTGTAGCGCGGCCGGTCTTCTAACGTGCCGCCAGCCGCCAAAGCAAATGTAACGTGAATCCGGCTGCTCAAAATTCCGAGATGGAAAGCATCGTCAAGCGCGATGGCAATAACCATGTTGTCCGGCAAAATGTCTGCATCAAGGAATTGAAGAAAACGGTGTTTTGAGGTTTCTGTCGTGGCGATGTAGCGGCGAAGCTCTTCAAGCGCCGGTCGGAAATCTCGGCGCGGTTCGCCGAAAATCCACCAGTTATCCCGATAGGTGGCGCGGTTGTTTGCATCACGCTCTGGCTTTACCCGCGTCAGGACGTGCTGATAAACCGCCGGAAATTTTTCACGCACTTCATCAACGGGCAGGCCAAAGAGGTCAATCACCATCACGTCACGCGGTGCGTCTGTGAGGTCTTTTCCGTTGCGATATGGCCGGATGTGCTTTTCCAAGCCTCGAATTTTTCCGAAGCCAAGTCCTTTGGCTTCATCCGGCGTGATGATGAAACCAGAGCCGTGAAGTTTCACACCGGGACAACTCAATCCGTCATTTGCCGCTAATAAAACCGCGCTGGACACGTCTGCTCCGGTGGTAAGTTCGGCAGAAATTTTTCCGTGCTGCGACTTGAACGAAACATTTTCCGAGCCGTCGGGCTGCGGTTCTTCGCCGGTCACTTCCAACAACTCGCCGGGGTGGTCGCCTGCCGTGCCAACGGTCATCGCAATCCGCACCGCTGCGCCTTCCGCTGTGTCCACCCACGGATGATCGGGAACGGCGAAGACCAGCGACAGCGGCGGCTGGGCGGACAGTTGCGCCTGCACCACGCGCCGCGCGAAGGTCTGGCGCAAGCTGTTTGTGGTAATGAGGCCAAAGCGCCGCGCCTTGCCGGTGCGCGTGAGTTCGGCGGCTTTGTGCCACCAATACAGGACGAAATCGGCAGATTCCGGCACGTCGGGGTATGTGGCACGAAGCGTCTCGGCGTAGCCATCGCCCAAATCTTCCCGCATCCGCGCCGTGCCGATGAACGGCGGATTGCCGACGATGAAATCCGCCTGCGGCCAAATCGCCGGGCGCGGGTTCGTGTAGGTCAGCAGCGGCACGCGCTTGGATTCGTCCGGCACTTCGCGGCCTGTCACCATGTCCGGTTTTTTGCTTCGCCGATCCCAAACAGTCTTTGCATTTCCGCTTTCATCCCGCGCGGGCTGGGGTTCGCCGTCGTAGGCCAGCACCGCGTCGCGGCATTGGATGTTTTTGAACGCACGCAGAATGGGTTCGGGTGGTGTGCGTTTGCCGTGCAATTTGAAATGCCATTGCAAGTAGCCAATCCACAAAACCAGTTCGGCGATGGAAGCGGCGCGCGGATTGATTTCCAAGCCAAGAAACTGGTGTGGGTCAACCGTGTGCGTTTCGAGTTCAAGCCGGAAGTTTTCGCCGAACTGCGCGGCCACGTCGAAAATTTCGCCTTCCAGAATTTTCAAGTGCTGCAAGGCGACGTAAAGGAAATTGCCGGAGCCGCACGCGGGATCAAGCACGGTCACACGGCAAAGTTTTTCGTGGAAGGCGTTCACCTCGGCGCGGGCTTTTTTGAGGTCGCCCGCGCGTGCCTGGGTGATGGCGGCGGCGCGGACATTTTCCCAATCGGCGCGGAGCGGTTCAATGACGGTCGGCAGAACCAGCCGTTCGACATAGGCGCGCGGCGTGTAGTGCGCGCCTAGCTGGTGGCGCACTTCCGGGTTCAAGGCGCGTTCCAAGAGCGTGCCAAAAATGGCGGGTTCGACATTGCCCCAATTCTGGCGGGCGGCATTTTTCAGCAAGCCGAGTTGGAGGCCATTGATCGGCAAAACCGTATCATCGGCAAACAGTCCGCCATTGAAGTGCAAAAGTTTTTTCCGCAGCACCAACGAAATGCCCTTGCCGGTGCCGGTGTTCATTTCGCGAAACAGTTGCCGCATGAAATCCTGAAAGCCTTCGCCGCTGGCCGGGAGCGATTCGAGCAAGTCGGTAAAGCTGTTCTTGGGCAAAAGCTCCACGTCCTCGGCGAACATGCAAAACAGACAGCGCGTGAGAAATTGGGCGACGGCCTGCGGTTCGTGGCCGGCCTGCTCAAGCGACTTGGCAAGCTCGGCGAGATGGCCGGAAACTTCGCGGGTGACATCGGCGGAAGTTTTCGCCGGGTCAAGCGCGGCGGGATTCGTCCAGATGAGGCGGAGCCGTTCGCGGATTTTTTCGTCGGCGAGATCGGCGAGCCGGATGCGGAATGAACGCGGGTCGGGAAACGGCAGGTAGGCTTTGCCCGCCTGCGAGAAGTCGGCGTAAATCTCAAACGAGTGGCCGACATCCACGACGATGAGAAACGGCGGGTTGTCGTCAGGGATGGCGCGGACGTATCGCTCGGCCTGTCCGCGCGCCTTCATCATGGCATCGTCCCAGGCACCAGTGCCGCGCACAGGCTGGGAGGATTTTTTCCGGCTGAAAATTCCGGCTTCCTCGGCGGCAAGCTCAAGCTGTGAAGCTGCGGCTTTGGCTTCCTGAAATTGTTTGGATTCGAGGACGAAGCAGGTGCGCTTGTAAAGGTCTATGCGTCCGTTGCTGGTCGTGCCGTCCGGGTGCTGCTCAACAATCGGAAACTCAAAAAAATATCCCTTGCCCGGCTGCGGGTCGGGGCGCGGCACCTCTAGCAGATCGCAAAGCTCAAGCAGGAACGGCTGCGAGTTTGCCCGCTCGGATGCGCTGGCCGCTGACCAATGCGAAATGAAATCCTGAACTTCCCGCTTCGGCATGGTGGCGATGATGCAAAAAGCGAAAGCCGACTGCACGGAAAAACACGAGGCAATGCCTCGTGTTCAGTAGCCGGAGGATTGGCGAACATTCAAAAGTGCCTGTCTGCAAAGAAAAATCCTGTCCGCACCGAATCCGGCTTGGGAAAAACCTCGCCAAGTTACGGAAGCGGGAAAAGCTGACGCAGGAACGGGTGGCGGAAAAAATGGAAGTGTCCGCCCGCTACATTCAGAATCTTGAAGCTGGGGACAATTTTCCGACCCTGCCGATTCTGGCTCAACTCAAAGGGGTCTTGCATTGCAGTTGGAACGAACTCTTTGAAGGGTGCGAGCGCGTCGCCAAATAACTCCGAACGGCACAATTTCAAAAAATGATCGGAAAAGCCTTGCTTTTATTGGGAAAAACCGCGATACTTATATTTAAGTAAATCACACGAACATTTACAGATGAAACACAGATTCCAATGGCTTCGGGCTTTTGTTTTCGCCGGGCTTCGGCTAAAAAGGGTTCATGTATTCGCCGACGCTTGATGAATTTTTGAAACTTGCGACGCAGGGAAATCTCATTCCCGTCGCGCGCCGCATCCTCGCCGACCTCGAAACGCCGCTCTCGGCCTACCGTAAAATCCGCGGCCAGGGCGAATCGTTCCTGTTCGAGTCTGTCGAAGGCGGCGAACACGTCGGGCGCTACTCGTTCGTCGGCTGCAATCCGCGCGCGGTCATCCGACAGGACGGACAGCATATTCAGGTGTTTGAGAATGGCCGCGTGACGGAAACCGCGATGGTCGGCAAGGACGTGAAGGACGGCCTTGAAATCGTCGAGCGCGTGATGAAAAAATTCCGCGCGGTGGCCACGCCGGGGCTGCCGCGTTTCACCGGCGGCGCCATCGGCTTCATCGGCTACGAATTCATCCACGACGTGGAACCTTCGGTGCCGCGTCCGCCGCAGGACGAGTTGAAAACGCCGGTGATGTATTTTCTGATCGCCGACCAGTTGCTGACGTTCGACCGCGCGCAGCAGACAATTACAATTTTGGTGAACGCCATTTTGGATGACGCGGAAAGCCCCGCCGAAGCCTACGAAAATGCGACGAGCGAAATTGACCGCATCGTCTCGCTGCTCGAACAGCCGAGCGAACACCAGCCGGTGACATTGCCGGACGAGGTCGCGCCGATGGCATTTGAATCGAATCAAACGAAGGAAAAATTTTACGCGAACGTCGAGGCGTCGAAAAAATACATCACGGCGGGCGACATCATCCAGGTGGTCGGTTCGCAGCGGTTTTCCGCGCCCGTCACGGCGTCGCCGG
>Ga0208872_1001295_pt1 | contig 15564 bp, 15 predicted proteins | sample CryBogCBH12Aug08_FD_185508 | JGI IMG/M metagenome (GOLD analysis project Ga0208872, IMG submission 185508) | Freshwater microbial communities from Crystal Bog, Wisconsin, USA - CBH12Aug08 (SPAdes) | ecosystem: Environmental > Aquatic > Freshwater > Lake | place: Crystal Bog, Wisconsin, USA...
GACGGTCCACTGCCTTTATTTGATAAACTTTGTTTTTTCGTGCCATAATTGCATTTGTAATAATAGGTTATATGCAATATAGCTTTTTTCTTATTTATAATGAAGGACTAACCAAACAGAACACTAGCAACCTGTCGGACTTAAATACGCCAAACCGTTTTGAAATATCACGATAAAACATTATATTTTAATTGATTAAGCGCTATTTTTGATCTACAGCTTTTCAGTTTCTAATGTTCGATTTTGCCTTATGAGTATCGATTTTATCAGAGCAGACCGTGATACGCCGTTTCTATTACCTCCATCAGTTCAGGAGTGGTTACCCAAAGATCATTTGGCCCGTTTTGTGGTTGATATGGTGGCTCAACTCGACGTGTCATCCCTTCGAATCAGCGTTTTAATAATGGAATCACTCTGTAAAGAAAACACCTTCGTGCTCATGAGACTCCATGAATTCATATCGTACTGTTTTTTCTATCGCCTTATCAAGGGGAACAGGTGATACAAAGCTTGTTTTGTCGATAGCTGTGTTGTATACCGAATTAGCACAGAACTTTTTGACACGGATAGAGCTGATGGGAAATCGCTTTCCAGTGATGAGCGCGACTAAATCAAAGCATTTACCGATAGTAAAGCCTACCGCATAGGGAAGACGAAAACTAATTTTGTGCGACTTTCCCAAGATTCGATTTACTGTTCCAACCAATGTATTCATCGTAAAATCTGGTTTATCGATGAAGTTGTATATATGCACACCAGGTTTACAAGATATAGCATGTTCAATAAAAGCTGCAACATTCTCAACATAAGCCATCGACTTCCGGTTGTTACCATCACCAACCATGACAAATCGCCCTGAAGCGATCTGACTAAGCAGGTTATATACATTTCCTCGATTCTGCTCCCCAAACACTACAGTAGGTCGAAGAATAACCAAAGTGCGTTTATTCGGATCTTCTGCTTGCCAAGCATTAAATATTTGTTCTGCCTCGTATTTAGTTCGACCATAATCATTAAAGGGTTTTATCAACCCTGATTCATCTGTACCAACAGGTGCAAAACCGTATATCGCAACTGTACTCGTAAATATAATCGTATATACATTTTTCTCCCGTGCAACGGTGCAAATATTCCTTGCACCTCCCACATTCACTTCATCGTAAAGGCTTAAAGGCTGTACATCATCTCGATGCTCGGCAGCAAGATTAACAATTACTGCGCCACTAGATACACTTGTCCTCAAAGCATCTACTGATCTTACATCAGCAATTATGACTTTAGCAGGAAAAGCCTTGCTATGGGCATTGTCGATGATAGAATAATCTAAATTGATATTATTAAGCAATCGCATACATAGTCTTGTTCCAATAAACCCACTTCCACCAATTACATTTACAAGCATTTGCTATTTTTAAATGTTAAACAGAAACTATAACAGGCCTAACATACACCAAAACAATTAGATAGAGAAATTACTAATTACACACTTAATTGATAAAACTTATAGTAATTTCATAATTTGCTCTGACCAATTATCATCTACTTGATGACTGAGATTACTCCCTACTTTTTTTGTTTTAGGATATAATGGAATATCATCAAAACCATTCGGCAACAAATGCTTTGATATTTCTATTCGAGATACTTCCTTACCCAAATTCATAGCCGTTGTCAACAAGCTTGAGTAATCACTCACATAGACTTGTGCGTTAGGTATATCCCACGAGTTATTAATAATCACACTTTTGTCATAACCTGCTTCATAATACATAGCAACATCACTTCGATGATGCAAAAATATAGCTACCTTTTTATAGTCACGTTGCAGATCCAACATGTTCTGCTTCAACGCAAACAGGTAATCTTCTTTAGACATTCGCCTATCTTCAACTAATGACTGAGCAATAATAAGAACATCATATTTCCGATCATTACAACCAAATCTAATAATATCAGGAGTTCCTATAGTGATGATCTTTTTTATTTTTCCCTGAAATATTCTTTCAAATACTGGCTTATCTTTTTCAGTAAATACCAACCCACATAAAATATCATCACTCCATGCTGAGCCTATATATTTACCAACATATTTATTATCAAAAAAAGCTGCTAAAGTCAAAGCAATAAAATCTGGAATAACCTTAGAATAACTTCTATACTTAGAGCCATTAATAAATACCTTAAAATATCCAAAACCTTTTTGCAATACTAATAAAAATAATGATTTGTAATCACGTTCTAACCGTTTTTTAAAAACACCATGTTGAAAATATATAACAGGCACTCCATGTTTAGTAAAAATCATGCCTAAAACCAAATCTGGTAAACGGTGACCAAACACAACCAGTGCGTCATACTGCAAAATCCACTTATTATCTTTTATGCAAGAATAAAACCTATCCTCATCCATTGAGATCAAATCATACTCGCAAAGATCTCCTAGATTTTTAGCAAACCATTTCGGATATCTATCAAGCAGATCTTTTGTTAAATCAAAAATCAATATTTTTTTCATAACAACACCCAATTACCAAAGAATTACCAAATCCAGTTATTACTATAAATCCCGGTAGGGACAAGAGTTACCCCTCGCACCGGGTCGTTGGAGCGGTCACCCGCTCCAACTCCCACAGAACGAAGCGTGCGGATTTACCGCACTACGCTTTTCAGAAGATGATTCACAGCACAGCAAGTCCTTGAAGTTTCCAATACGGGATAAACAACTTTAGACGCAATAACGGAAACCGCAATTTCAGGCAGTGAAATGCCTGCAATGTTATTCCCCCTTTTTGACTCCGGCTACTGAGCATTCTCTTCCAGTATCGCTCCACACTTCGGTGAATTCTCTGTAAAGCATGGAAGTTCCCTGCCATACCAAAGTAGGCATAATGACCACGCAAAACGCTGTTCAGGTTGATCACCTGCTCTTGAACAGGCAAATGTCGCATTTGTCTCATCAGATCGCAAAGACGAAGCATACTGCGACGAACCCGGGTATTCTCAGTGCTTATTCCCACTTTGAAGTTTCCCTTCAGGTTGCGTGTACAGTAGAAGGTAAATTCAAGAAATTTAAGAGTTTCTGGGAGTTTCCTTCCTCTTTTCGCGGCATACTTCTGTGCATATCGACCAAACTCAACGAGCTTTGTCTTTTCTGGTTCCAGAGCAAGCGCAAACTTTTCCAGACGCTTGAGCAGCACATGCTGGAAGCGTATGGCAGCCGACCGATACTGAAAGCACACCACAAAGTCATCAATATATCTCACCAGATAAGCCTCCCCTTTAAGGAGTGGCTTGATTGCTCGCTCAAACCAGAGATCAAGCACATAGTGAAGATATAGGTTACTCAGCAACACGCTGATTGGTCCTCCTTGTGGCGTTCCCTCTTCGCTCGGATGCATTGCCCCCTCTTCCATTACGCCTGCTTTCAGCCATCGTCTTATCAGGCTTATAATGCGCGGATCCCCGACTCGGTGTTCAACAAAGCGCTGAATCCATTCATGATCCAGACTACCAAAGAAATTCTTCAAGTCCGCCTCCAGCACCCAGCTTACTTTACGCCCTGCAATTATTTCATGCAAGGTCGCAACAGCATTGTGGGCGCCCCTTCCAGGCCGTCCGCCAAAGGAACACGGAAGAAAATCCTGCTCATAGATGGCAGAGAGTACCTGAGAGGTACTTTTCTGAAGAGCCCGATCAGAAATACAGGACACACCCAAGGGTCGTTTCTCCTGCTTACCATGCTTTGGAATATAAACCCTCCTGCTTGGTGGTGCTTTATATCCCCGACGGTGCATGGATTGCAACACAGGTTCAATCCATGCATCAAAGGTTTCTTTCGTTGCCGATACGCTTTGCCCATCACTTCCCGGAACAGAGTTATTTGGAATCTGTTTCAGATTCTTCCACACCCTTTCCCGTGTGACATGGTGAGCCAACGACGTGAACCGACACTTTGCATCACTTCGAGCTTTTGCTGCTATTTGTTCAAGTTCTGTTTCCATGGCTGGTCATTCTTCTCATTGAATAGAAGTCCTTTCCTCCCTTTGGATGAAGCTCATGTTTCCCAAGAACAATTCATCTTCTGCTGGTCGCTTCCCCATGTAATTGGCTCTCCCAATCTCAGAGTACTATCAACCAGTCTGACTTCCATCCGGTCATCAGACCGTCCTTGTCTTATGACTTGTCAGGCCCTTCAAACCTTCGCTTGAACCGGATGGATCTCCCTTGTTCGCATGACTTCCTTTGATTGCATGCTGGCGGTTCGAACCCCGGAAGTAGCTCATGAAACTTACCATAACGTCTCCTGAACTTCTGCTTTCCCCATCGAGGGATTGGGTCAGCTACTTCCACCATGATCGATTTCGGGGCTAATTTTCCGTTCACTTGCGTTCCGGCCTACAATCTCCCTGTCTACGCTTCGCAGTGGTCGTTACCGAAACACCACGCAAGACTCGGTACATGGATGCTGGTTAGGCTTTGCCAAGGTTACCATTTCAGGCAACTGAATTTCATGCGCTTGCAAGGCGCAACCCCGGACAGATCCGGACAAGCGGAATTCCCGCATCCGGCTCCTAACTTGAGTGTTTGACGCAAAACCGTTGTTCCGGCCATAGGTGAAGGTTCTTTGGGTTTGGGAGGTACTGATCAATATATATCATCATTCGCTCCCATGTCATCACATGCCGCTGGCTTCGGCGCCTGAGGCTCTTCATCCAACGTCTGGCAACATGGTATCGGAATGCCGATAGCGCCCTCGTGTTTGTGGGCACTGCGAAATAGGCATAGTGACCTTTCAACACGCTGTTCAGCCACTTTCCCTGTTCCGATTCTGAGCCATGCATTCGCCGTCTCAGCTCTTCCTTTACCTCTCCGAGCTTGCTTCTCACTGATCCGCGCTTCGTCTTGAGCAAGAGCTGAAAGCCTTTCCCCACTACTTTCACTCCACAGATGTGGGTAAATCCGAGAAAGTTAAAGGTTTCCGGGCGCCCTTGCCCCCGTTTTTGTCGGTTCTTGGCTACATACCTGCCGAACTCGATCAGGCGGGTTTTCTCTGGATGCACCGTTAGCGCGAACTTTGCCAGTCGTTCCCTCAGATCAGCCAGGAATCTTTCGCCGTCTTCCTTGTTCTGGAAGCCTGCGACTCTATCGTCGGCGAAGCGCACGACGATCATATCGCCTTTGCAGTGCTTTTCCCGCCACTGCTTGGCCCACAGGTCATAGACATAATGAAGGTAGATGTTCGCAAGGAGCGGTGATATCAGGGCTCCCTGCGGTGTCCCTTCTTCTGCCTCGTTCCGCACGGCATCTTCCAGTACCCCGGCTTTCAGCCACTTGATAATCAGTCGGACAATCCGCTTGTCACCAATACGGTGTTCCAAAAGGCGTATCATCCACTCATGGCTGATCGTATCAAAGAACCGGGAAATATCGACGTCCAATACCCAGCCGATTTTCTTCACCTTGATCCCGTATGCGAGTGCATCCAGCGCATCATGCTGGCTGCGCCCCGGCCGGAATCCATAGCTGAACCCCAGATACTCCGCCTCGTAGATTGGCGTGAGAATCGCCACCACTGCCCGCTGTACAATTTTGTCTTCCAGTGCGGCGATGCCGAGCGGTCGTTGTTGGCCATTTGCCTTCGGTATGTACTTCCGGCGTGATGGCTGTGCCCGATACGCTCCCGTGTGGATTCGTCGGTGCAGATCTGCAAGGTTTTCTTCCAGTCCTCCCCAGTAGTCCCTCCACGTTATCCCATCAACTCCCGTTGCTGCAGTCTTCTTCAGTTCGAAGTATGACCATCGCAGGCAGTCTACGGAGATATGATGCAGGAGCGCCGTTAGCTTTTCTCCTCGATTTCTGGTTACTGCTTCACGTATGCGGCCCTGCGCTTGGGACACGGCTTCCCGACCCTGTGTCCGGGCCATGCTTTGCAGTTCCGCATTTCTCTTGTTCCCACCCCTTCCCTCCACGAACTCCGCTACGGGCTTACCAGCTTTGTTCGCTCGCTTCTCCGGTAGTATGGGCAGGTCTGACTTCTCCGTACCGTGCATCATCGGCTTCAACTTTTACATTTTCCCGATGCGACCCACCAACGACGATGGGTAGTATCGGAGATCTCCCGGTTCCCGTGTAAGAGATTTACATACATGCCAGGTTCTCTGACGTCGTGGGGACAGTCTTGTGCTCGCGTTATCGCACTTCGTCTGTATTGCCTTCTGCTATTAGGAGGGCATGGGCTCCCCAGATTTGCTCATTTTCGCCGTTCAATGGCTGGCCTATATGCACCCCTGTCAACGCTTCACGCACATCCTCGCGGTTATGCGCGCATGACTCGGGGCCAGTGCGGATCGCTAACCCTTTCACTGCAGGGACTTGCACCCTTTACCTCTTACCGGTCTCCCGGCGCACCCTAAGTTGAGCGATTAGTAATGAAAAAGTGCTTCATCTAATATTTGTAACGCAATATTATAAAATAAGTAAACATCAATTTGTCGTTTCAAAACAGCTCTACCCAATGGGTTAAGAACGCCATTGCAGACAATACAACCTTTAACGGCCAGAATAATAAACACTTAAGTCCTGTAATACTCAAACCAATCGCCGATAAATCGCTCAATTCAGGTCATAGAATAAAAATTGAAATCTGGAATGAAAATGATTTATTTAATTGATTCAATCTTTACCCAGGATCGTGAAGTCGACCAGATATCCCCCCATCTAAACCAATGCAAGCACCGTGCAGAAACTTGATATCTCCTTCGACAATAGAAAATGCTAATCGAGCCAAATCTTCAGGATGACCAATTTGTTGTTGTGGGTGGCACTGCTCAAGCTGAGTATAAAGACTTGAGTTTCCTTCAAAGCCAGCTTTAAGCATTTTGGTTTCAATAGCTGCAGGTTCGATTGTATTAATGCGCACACGCGGACCTAGATCAACAGCCAAAGCACGTGTCATTCCAGCTAATGCTGCTTTGCTGGTAGCATATGCTACAAAATTTTTTTTTGTTAAGCGCGCATGTATACTGCCTATGTTAACCACGCAACCATTTGCAGCTTCAAGTTCTGAAAGCAATGCTTGCGTAAGGAAAAATGGAGCGAGCAAGTTAACATTAAGCGTATGACGCCAATCCATACGTGTGAGAGTATCAGCACCACCAAGTATCTGAATGGCCGCATTATTTACGAGTACTTTCAGTGGTTTGTTCTCCAATAAGCACCGAATCTTGTTTAGAACTAATTCAGCATACTCATCCTCGTCTACCATACGTCCCAAATCCGCCTGCACATAATGCGAGAAAGACAATTCGCCAGGATCTGTAACTCGATCAGTTGCAATAACACAGTAACCTGCATCATGAAAGATCTGCACCAACGCATTGCCAACCCCTCCTGCAGCACCTGTAATAACACAACATTTAGAATGTTTTTTCATTGAGGAACCCCATTAACTTGTCAATAGCAATTTCGCTAGTACGGATAACAGCATCAATCGTATTGGAGGCGTTGTGTGACCCAAAAATACAGCGGGGGTGAGCCCTCAAATAACTATCCTTTGGCAGAGGTTCTTCCTCATAAACATCTAGAGCAGCTGAATACACCTTGCCAGATTTGAGTGCAGCACCAAGCGCTATTTCATCAATGACAGGACCACGACCAACATTCACCAGACGTACACCATTTTTAGTTTTTGCAAATACTTCAGTATCAAGCATGTGAAAGCTGGATTCCGAAAGTGAGCAAGTCACAACAATGAAGTCCGACTCTTGAATACGCTGGGGCCAAGTTTCGCGCTGGACGGCGGTCAGTTCAGGCATGTCTGACGCAAAAGGATCATATGCGATAACCAACATGCCAGCAGCAAGCAAGCGCTTAGCTGTGCTTTTGCCAATATCACCATAACCAACAAGTGCAACTGATTTACCACTGAGAGAAATACCGCATGGTTTTGGCCACTGACCAAGCCTTACTCCATCGTCAATTTGAAATGTTTCGCGTGCAAGAGCAATAACATAGCTAACCGCAATGTCGGCCACCTCTGCACCAAACATATTGGGAGTGTTGGTGATAGGAATATTGAGCTCCTTACATGCTGCAAAATCGACATTATCAACCCCAATTCCCCACTTAATTGCTGCTTTTAATTTTCCAGCCTTCCCCAAAGTAAAAACTTCTCTAGTGGCATGATCATCACCGATAATCCATCCGTCATGTTGCGGAACAATCTCTTTGAGTTCACTCACACTCATGGTCTGCACTACATTGGGAGCAGTAAGTGTTACGCCATACCGCTCAAAAATAGGACGAAAATAATCTATCATGCCCAACATTGGTGGGCAGGTAACCAATACTTTCATTAGATTTTGCATTGTTTTTTAAAAAAATACTGCGACGCAACTGTTGCAAAATCCCAATCCAAAGGTGTATCAATGTCGATAGATTCGAACTTTGGACTTTCATACATCATTGGATGTTTGCCAATACGCGCATTTGTTGTAGCGAAACTTTCTCTTGTAAAGATATAAAGGTTAGAGTTTTCTTCGTACCATATCTCAAGATCCTGAGTACGAATGAGGTTATTGGGATCATGGTTTACAGCACTGCCGTCTGCTCGGTAAAAACGGCTCTGGACTTTAGCCACAGTAAACAGTGAATCTACCATACCAGAGTCCTGTGCCTGTTGAAATGACTTCAGCGCACTCAGCAACGTATTTGAGCTCATTAATGGATTTGTAGTATGAGTCATCAAGTAAATATCCGCCGGAATAGCAGCAATATCATCTGCAAGTACAAGATTCATGCTAACAAAATCACCACATATTTCCGGATTACGATCACGGATTATCACTCGATCTGTATCAGCTAGACCATTTTCTGATAGAATATGTCGTGCATCTGTATTGATGATGACCTGATCAATCTCCGATACATCAAGTATTGAATCAAGAATCCATCTGAACAACGGTTTGCCACAAAAATCACGAAAGTTCTTCCCTTTTACGCGTTCACTGTTAGCCTTCATAGGCAAGAGAGCTACGATTCTTTTTTTTTCAATCATGTTAAACCTAATTTTTAGGTAATATTAATGTGGGTAAAAATATTTTTCTTTTTCGACATGAGAAAGTTTATGTGATTGATGACTACCTGTCCATGAGCCGACATATTGATTCCAGCGATACATTATTATATTAGATAAAATGTTTATTAAATCGCTATTTTTAGGGGAAGCACTCCAGTCTTTCCATACACTTGCAGTCAGATAGCGTACTGTATCAAAAAACGTTACATGGATGTGTGGGGATATTTGTTTAAGAGCTATAGCTTCACGCTCAAAACGACGTCGAACTTGGGACCAGATTTCTTTATGATGATGAATAATACAGGCATCAGCAACATAGCCTATACGATAACCACTGTTCACGATCCTCTGGGCAAGGTGCATATCTTCAAGACCTGTAAGTTCCTCATCAAACCTGTACTGTTCCCATACACTGCGTAATATTGCTGAGTTTGCATTATTGCAGAAATACCCTACCTGAGGGATACTTGAATACTCTGGATAATATTTCGAGAATATACGACATTCACTAAAAAAACTATCTGAACCACCTACTTGTCGCCCATAAACAAATTCTACCATTGCATCAAGAATAGGTTGGCAAAGGTGTTGAAGCCAATATTCATCGGTAGGAATACAGTGGCCACTAATAAATACAAGTATGTCACCTTGTGCAACCATGCAACCAATATTAAGGGATCGGCCAAAAGAGAATTCTTCACGCGTTATGTGTTCAATGCGACAACCGTAACTCTCTGCAATTTTTAAGGTGTTATCTGTAGACCCAGAATCAACGATAACTATCTCATGATTCAGCTCGGTATTATTTTGCTTCGCAATAACATGTAGTAAATTAGACAGATACATTTCCTCATTTAATGTCCTGATAACAATACTACACTTCACATTACGCAAATTAAGATAGCTTGGGCGAATCAAAAGCTTGAATCCGGGATTCATGCTTTGATATAGGAGACTCATTTCATCTATTTCAACTGAATTGCAATGAAACATATCCCAATGCACTGGGACAACCTGCCTGGCTCCTATTTCGACAGCAAACTGGTATGCTTCACGAACAGACATATTACCAATAATTCCACTTCTTTCACGAAAATAATTATGTTCATTAACAGGGAGAATGGCAGTGTGCACAGTACCATGAGCAACCAAGTTGTCAATAATTTCCTTATTTGAACAGGTATCTCCAGCAAAATATATTAACTGATTTGCTATATCGATCAAATAACCGATACAATTGAGATTTCCATTACTATCACGTATAATATCTGGATGAGCTGAAGGAATTGCACAGACTCTTAAATCAGGAGTAAGATCAATCCATTCTTCAACAGCCAAAGAAATACGCGATGATTCTATGCCCCAGGCAATAAGTTTTTTGACGACATCAGCGGGACCAATAAAACGAGCATGAGGAGAGGCTTGTGCAATACAAGGCAACGTATAAGGATCACAATGATCAATATGGTCATGACTGATCAAAACAAAATCTGCATCTGTAACTTTATCTGGCGATAATACAATAGAACATTGCCGCTCAAATATAGATGATACAAGAACCTGCGCCGAGTTAGATAAATAAGGATCAAAATAGACCGTAGCTCCTGGAAATTTCAGTCTGCATCCAGACTGCCCGAGCGAAAGGAAGGGAATACTATATTTATTTATAATAGACATGAGCTATAAAAAGAAATGATCAATTGGATAGCAAATCAGTCATGTACAGTAAATATTTATATATCCTTGATATTCTTGTAAATGATAATTTTAAAATTGATAAAGTTTATTTAAACTTATTAATAAACAAGCGGGCTTTAAATAAATTTTCACGGCCAGTTATATTAGATATTATAACTTTTAACATAATCTTTATCATCAACTCAGAATACCCAATGATATTTACACTACCTTTGGTATACAATAATTTACAATCACGAATTTTATTTTTAAGAATACGTGGATCAATATAGTCCATTGAAACTCCTTGAGTATCATATTTTACAAAAGGAATACCTAACTTAATAATTTTTTCAGTCTTAATTTTTATTTTAAAATCCAAATCTGCCCAGTATATAAAACGTTCATCATACTTATTAGAACGCATGAAATCTGATCTAATAAACATCGCCTGATGATTTGGTGTTACAATATTTTGAGAATATATTTTACCGCCATAGGCATAATATTCTTTTTCGTTTCTAAAAAAACAACATCCTCCATAAACGCAAACAAGATGTTCATTTAAAGCTTTTACGACTACACTGAGAATTAAATCAGAATAAAATATATCACCAGCATTTAAAAAACATATCCACTCGCCTGTACAAAGATCAATTCCTTTGTTCATAGCATTATATATCCCTGTATCTTTTTCTGAAATGTATTTATCAATTATATCTCTATTATCACGAATCACATCAACTGTGCCATCAATACTTAGCCCATCCACTACCACAACTTCTAAATATCTATATACCTGTGTATCAATAGAGGCAAGGGTTTTTTTTAAACCTAGATAATCATTCAAAACAACAACAACAATACTAATTGTTAATTTATTCATTATTTAATTAACGCTTAACTGGATGTTATACCATAATTAACTACTAAACCGTCCAATATATTATTGAAATCTCCTTCACGTGTTTTGAAACAACTTACCTTAAATTCCATTAATTCATAATTTATTGAGCACTTAGAAATTCGAGTATCTATATGTAATGTTATTATTTGCAAATGATAACATTACGGAGTTTATAATTATATAAGCAATAAATATTATCGGAGAACCTTCAATTATAACATCTTGAGACATTACAAGTAAACAAACAACACCCAATAACCACAAATCATAATAATTTTTTTTTATTTTATTAAACAATAAAACAAATTTTGAATTAATAATAACTAAAAATAAAAGTGGAACCCAACCTGATAATCTTGCAACATCTAGCCATAAATTATGAGACCATTTAGAATCAAGTGTATCACTTAAAATAAAGCCACCAAACGGATAAAAGGGTATGTCTTTAATTGAAGCAACCCATAGAGCATATCTACCTGAATCTGCACCTTTCTCGTCAAAACGATTAATTAAATTCAGTGTATAAGGCTCTATTATTGGATAAATAATTATCCATAACAGCCAAATAGTTATAAAAATAATAGAAAGCCCTGCAATTTTTTTAGATAAGAGTGAATTATAAGATGATAAAATAAGAAATAGACTGATTATAATAAAATATGCTCTCCCACCCAAATAGGCGGCTGCAACTGAGCATATTATTAATATAATTATTGAAAATATTTTAGTAAACGAGGATGATGTTTTAATTAATAAATTCATGATGCCACAAAAAACTATAGTCAAAACATTTGAGTATGAGGGGGAATTAATTAATTCACCAGTAAAAGGATTAAATACGTTATTATACAATGAAAGGAAATTCATATACATAAAATTATAATAAACTGTATAGATATCCATAATAAAGGCGCCAAGTAAATAACTTATAACGATCTCAAAAGAATGCTTTGGGCTATTACTATATACAACGGGAATTATAAATACGGAACAGAATGTATACAAAAAATATTTATTAAGTGGATTACTAATATTCATATTTGAGTATCCTATTAGAAATAATATTTGCACAAATACATTTACTAACACATAATATGATATAAACTCTTTATTATAGGGATAGATTATATATGTATTGAATGTCAAAAAAATATAAACAACCATCAATGGAATATAAATAGCAGGGATACCAAAACCAGTAGCAAATATAACTAAATATAAAAAATACTTATTATTAGATATCATTATTTATACTCATTAAACAAATTAATAGGGATTGAGGAATTAAGCAATAGATTGAGATATTTAAGAACTAATAAGAAATTAACAACACATTACTTGCGACTGTTAGGACTTGCGATCGCCTGTGAGGTTGAAGATGTCAATTTATCCCTTACCAGTGTGCTTATAGAGGTGCGACTTCGTTTTATTGGTATCGTTATTGAAGAATTATGTTGTGAGTGTCATATTCTAGGAACAGTCTATGACCATGCCTCGGGTAAATTAACTTAGATAATTTGAAAATATGAGTAAGAAAAGGTTATGAATGATGGCCTAATCTGTTTGCAGGTACAATAAGTACCAGTTACAATCATACATTGGGTAAGTATGAACAGAATAGATTCGCACTGGTCAGCCTGAAGCGTTTTTAAGCGCTCACTAAAAGGTGAGTAGACCAGAGGAATTACACCTCCAGCCCCTCGCAGGTAGGGTCGAGAACTGGCGCGTTGACTTTGGGGTTCGGTGATAATTCCAGAACTTTCGTTTTGGCCCTAAGTCCGACTTCCATTGTTTACGTTTCCAGTTCCCGCCACGTCAAACCCGGCGTGCCGTTTTCCGGCACCGGGCTTACCTGACAGCTTCGCCCCAAAGCTTATGTGACTGTTTCTGTTGGTCGTGCTTTCAGCATCTGGGAGCCACCCTATAACCGGCAAATAGCCGGAGATGGTCATACAGCCAGTCCCTACTCCACCGTTTCCAACCAAACCCTTGACGTTTTCGCGCTCGCATCAGATGACGCCGAATTTTCTTCTCTACCCAGTCCTTAATGTAACCGAAACAGCTACTCGAGTGGCCTATCCGAAAATAGGCCACCCAGCCTTTAAGAATTGGATTGATCAGCTCAATAACCCGCTCCACCGGTTGAGAGCGAAAGCTCCGGAAAACATCTCTCAGTTTCTCCAGCAACGCCGTGCGTGCTGTCATCTTGGGCGCATATCGTACCCCCCAAACTCCACGGAGTGTTCGCACCCGCCGAAAATCAAAACCAAGAAATCCGAAACTTTCACCCTTGGTGAGGTCGAGTCGTTTTGTCTTCTCTTCATTGAGCTTTACATCAAGTTTTGCCAACTCCTCCAGCAATCGACGATCTGCCCCCTGAGCCAACCATGCCCATTTGGAGTAACCATCAACCAAAATCACCAGATCATCGGCAAACCTTGCATATTCCAAGTGCGTATAGCACCCCTCTCGCGTCACCTCTTTAGCCCGCTCCAGCATTCGATCTACCTCATTCAGATAGAGGTTGCTCAGCAATGGAGAAATGACCCCACCTTGCGGAACTCCACGGGTGCCACTGGCTTTCAAGATGAGCTTCAAGAGATGCAATACCTGATCATCGTTGACACGCGCAGCCACCTTTCCTAACAAAAGGTCATGCCGTACTGTATCAAAATACGCTGCCAGATCCACATCAAGAACACGGGTCTTGTTACTCACAATTGCCTTGGCTACCCGTTCTATAGCCTCATGAGCCTGACGGCGCGGTCGGTATCCATACGAGCCATCCAGGAAGTCTGCTTCGAAAATCGGTTCTAAAATCAGCTTTAACGCTCCCTGAACCACACGATCTCGAATACACGGTATTCCGAGAATACGGACTTTGCCATCTCCTTTAGGAATTTCCTTGCGCCGGTTTCGCTGTGGCCTGTAGGTCTCAGAGAGCAGTTCATCTCTTAAATCCTGAAGAAAACGTTCCACTCCACTCTCTTCAATGGCCTCGAACGTTACCCCGTCTATACCGGGAGCACCTCCATTTGATTTTGCCAGTCGGTATGCTTCGCATAACGTTTCCTGCTTGCAGACATGAACATACAATCCCCAAAAGCGCCAAGTCTCTTCCGCCTTCGCTTTGAAGTATATCTTCCTTCTCAGTTCCTGCAAATTAACAGATGTATTTATCATTCACCCTTGCCTCACTTTTGTTAGAAGAATACCATCAGTAGGGTGCCTTTGCTCCACGGGCATTACCCCGCATCACCGCTAATACACACCCATCCGCCACCCGCTTGCCTTACAACCCACTTCCCGGTTTCGCCGGTTATAGGGTTTACCCTTCTCCAGAACTTTCCCTCTGGGGCAAGACGGGCTTCTCCAGTTGCTTAGCGTGTCCTTGCTAACATGCCGTCGCTACTACCCCGTCGAAGTGGTTGAATCGTATCATTCAGAGTTTCGATTCAACATGCTGCCTTCGCCCTATAGTTGGGGGCTCGACCTTCGAGTTTATTCCCTTACGAGGTCACCTATGCGTTCACTTTCGTTACGGCCTGCTCGCTCACCCTCTCCCTTACGGAGAAGTTGTCGATAGGCTTCATGATTTTGGTCACCCGCCACCATGCTATCCAAGTTACGAGGCCTCTGACTCTTACCCCGGCAGGTTTATTTCCTGCTGAACACGCCAGCCTTCGCTGGACGCACAACTACACGGGAACCTCTCGGCTCATATAGCTCCCATCATCCAGCCGTCGAGGTATACCCCGCTTTCCAATGCGCAAATAGGTTTGGCTTTTCTTTCGCCAGAAGCCGCAACGTTCTACATGCTCTGGTTTTATGCCCTTTCAATTGCTTGTACTTTCTCATCATCCAGTGTACCAAGTAATGGTTCATGTGTTGCCAAACCGGTGAC
>Ga0208872_1001297_pt1 | contig 15558 bp, 37 predicted proteins | sample CryBogCBH12Aug08_FD_185508 | JGI IMG/M metagenome (GOLD analysis project Ga0208872, IMG submission 185508) | Freshwater microbial communities from Crystal Bog, Wisconsin, USA - CBH12Aug08 (SPAdes) | ecosystem: Environmental > Aquatic > Freshwater > Lake | place: Crystal Bog, Wisconsin, USA...
CAGCATCAGCAGCAGGAGCAGCATCAGCAGCAGGAGCAGCATCAGCAGCAGGAGCAGCATCAGCAATTGCAGCAACTGTAGAATTAACTACAGCATCAACAGATTGTGAATCTACTGCTACAGCAGGTGTAGCAACAGGATTGGCAGCAGCTAATGCTTGTGCCTCTGCAAGTTCTGCTTGAAGCTTTGCAATAACAGCTGTCAAGTGTGCAATATTGTATGGATGGTGTGCGTGTGGATGTGACATTTTTATTCTCCTTTATTTTTGATTGGAATCATATTCCTAATTAATTATATCATGAATAAATTATGATGCTTTTTTATCTACTGCAGCAAATGCTTGATTAATTTCATCAACTGTAAGTTTGCCGTCATCTAAGAATCCACGAGCAAGTCTTTCAACTACTGTGGCTACCCCTAAAGTTCCCGCTAAAATTACTGCTTTAACTGTATTAATTCCAACTATAGCACCAGCACCAATTATGCTGAGTCCAGAAGCAGCAAATACAGCAACTATTCTGGCAATAATATTGTTAACACTTGCAATTGCACCTGATCCAACTTGAGTTGGTTCTTGATCTTTTTTTGCCATTTTATTACTCCTTTCCTTTTGGATTTCTTAATCTATATGTTGCAATCCATAAGAAGATAGAGATAAGTATTGCATCTCCAACAACTGTCTTTGCAGATCCCGTCAAAACTAACCATGCAGAGAATAGACCAACGAAAGTCCAAATCTGATTGGCTAGGTCTGACAATAAACCTTTAATTAATTTCATTTGCCGAACCTCCTTCTAAATGCTGCTATTTGTCCTACGACAATAGTAGTCACTAAGATTTTTTTAGCTTTCTTTCTTGTTACAGGTGACATATCATTACCTATATTTGCCATTGCAACAAATGCTTGATTAATTGCTTGCACTCCAGGCACTGAAGCAAGTGTCCCAGTAACTGGTGTTAAAACAACAGGGACAGCAACATCTGGAGCATTAAAACTAGCACCTCCTGGTTGACCGATAAATGTATCAGCAGTAGTGATTGCATCTGCAGGAATAGGTAAGCCAGATCCTGGAGGTGGGGCTGGAGGTGTAAGGTGGCCATCTTCTCCAACAACTTGAGGTGCACTCTGTGTACCAAAGAATTGAATACCACCATTTTCTACTCCTTTTATATCTTGTTGAATATGTGGAACTAATACTTCAGCAGGTGCTGGTTTTGGAATATCTGCTGGTAATTGTGTAGGATTATTAGGAACAACACCAATTGTTGCTACTGCAGCTTTATCTGCTGTTTGTTGTGCAGTTAATTTATCTGCTTCAGCTTTTGCAGCATCTGCTTTTACTTGAGCATCTTTTGCAGCTTGATTTTTTGCTGCAGACTCTGCTGCTGCTTTGTCTGTTTCTGCTTTAGCATTTGCTGCATCTTGTGTAGCTTTTTCATCTGCTGCTGCTTTATCTTGTGCAGCTTTATCTGCTGCTGCTTGTTGTGCAGCTAGTGCATCTGCTGTTGCTTTGGCATTTGCTGCATCTTGATCTGCTTTTGCTTTAGCGTCAGCAGCATCTTGTGCAGCTTTAGCGTCAGCAGCATCTTGTGCAGCTTTAGCGTCAGCAGCTTGTTGTGCAGCTAGTGCATCTGCTGCTGCTTTATCTGCTGCTGCTTTGGCATCTGCTACTTGTTGATCTGCTAATGCTTTTGCTGCAGCATCTGCTGCTGTTTTAGCATCTGCTTGAGCTTTTTCGTTTGCAATTTCTTGTGCTGCAGCATTTGCTGCTGCTTGATCTGCTGCTGCTTGATCTGCTGCTGCTTGAGCAGCTTGTGCGGATTGTTGTGCAGCTAGTGCATCTGCTGCTGCTTTGGCATTTGCTGCATCTTGTGCAGCTTTTGCATCTGCTGCTGCCTTGTCTGCTGCTTGCTTTATGTAATAATCTTGTGTCATAGTAACAGCATTTTCAGTAGCAGTGTTTGCATCTTGAACTGCAACGGTTGCAGAATTTGCAAGAGAATCAGCATTTTGTAATGCAGATGTTGCTGTATTTTGAGCATCTGTAAGATTTTGTTGTTGTATAGACAAATTTTCTTGTGCTGTTGTTAGATCTCTTTGTGCTAAATTATATGCTTGTTGTGCTGCATCTATAACAGATTGTTGAGCATTTACAGCATTTACAGCATTATGAAGGACTTGGGCTGCCTGTGCTACAACTTTTGCTTGTGCATCATATGCATTTTGAGCAGAAGTTAAATTAGTTTGTGCTGTAGATACTGCAGCAGTTAATATTGGATCTGGAGCGGAAGTAGTAGAAATTACATGGCTAAAATTAGTTGTTGTAGGTGATGTAAAATATTGATTATTTATCATATAACCTAAAGTTACTCCAGCACCTCCACCATTTTCATAATACCAAAGAGTAATATCTTGAGTTGTACCAGCGGAAATATTAAATGATTGACTGTAAGGACTCCAAGTTAATCCTTGATCTTTCCAATTATTAATTACTAAATTACCATCAATATAAAGTTTTGATCCATCATCAGAGTAAACGGCATATTTAACGATTGTCGCATCTGATGGCAATGTAATCTTACCTTCAAATTTTACAATAACATGATCTGATAATCCAGAATTAAGTATCTGACCACTACCCCAGTTATAACTAATTTGAGGTACAGTAAGTACTTCAACTGGAGTAGTATTAGCAGCTGGAATCGCAGGAGAAGCACCATTTGCTGCACGATAAACTGTTGCTATAAGTCCTGGCTGAGTAACATCAACGGTAGTTAATGGTGCAGAATTTAAAGTAGTTTGAGCATTTGCTAAATCAGTTTGTGCATTATTAAGATTTGTTGATATTTGATTAAAAGTAGTGTTTGCAGAATCTATTGTAGATTGTGCTGTAGAAGCAGTAGATTGTAAATCTGGAAGTTTAGCGGTTTCTGTTGTTAAAGTATTTTGAGCATTATTTGCAGTAACTGTTGCCGTATCTACAGTTAATTGTGCTTGTGCTACTATAATTGTTTGTGTTTCAACATTAGCAATTGATGTTTGTGCAACTTGTGTTGCAGCTGTAGCAGAATCAATTGTTTGTTGTGCAATTTGAACTTTATTAGATGCATTAGAAACAGCAGTAGCAATTGGTTCTTGAGTAGTAGCAATAGAAATTGCTGTAGAAGTATCTGTGTTTGGAACATTTGTTTGAATTAAAGAAATAATTGAATCGCCATTTGCTTGGGATGTTGTTTGAAGGCTTAAAACAGCGGTGTCTATTTTATTTTGTATAGTAGCAACTGTAACTGTAGATGTATCTGTAATTGAAAGGGGTAAATCGGAAACTGGTTGAGAGGTATTAGTGGCAATTGACGTATCTTCAGCATGTGCAGATTTACCAGCAAATATCATTGATAAAGTAATTATAAAGCTTGCAAATAATATTTTAGCGTATATATTTAATCTATTAGACACTCTTTTCTCCTAATGGCTATATATAAGCCAAGTTAATTATATCATTTAAGGGGTGTTGACAGAAATTACATAAATAGGCTATAATAAGATGTTATGAACTTTACTAAACATGAAAAAACAAACTTTTTACCATTAAGATGGTCAGCAAACCTATCTGGATATATTGCACATTATTTTCTAGAAAGGTATCTGGACGGGGAATTTTCTGGAAGAACCCGTCGTTTAAAGTTTTATGGTAAAGCATTTGACATATTTCAAAGGCCATCTTCAAGATGGGGCACATATTACCTTGCAAATATTAAAGTTAAAACAATTAAAGATCAGTTAAAAGAAGAGGGTAAAATTAGAGATGACCTATGATGAATATATAAGAAGAATTAAAGAACAAGATGAAGAATTGTTAAAACAACTTGGATCTGATTTTAATGAAGAAGGTATTCCATATTGGAAAAAATGGCATAAGCCTATTGACACAACTCCAAGTAATAAGGTAAAATAATACTATGCAAACATTTTTACCATATCCTGCAATGCGGGATAGTCTTGATGCGTTAGATAATAAACGCCTCAACAAACAAATACTAGAAACATATCAAATACTTAATGTATTGTCAGGTCAATCAAAAGGTCGTGGATGGATTAATCATCCCGCTGTTCTTATGTGGGCTGGTGCTGAGAATGAACTTTGGCGTTATGGTATGACAGCCATTAAACTTGCTGATATGCGTAATATCAAAACAGAAAACAATCTTGCTAACATGAATGCACTGGCTAAAAAATCTGCTATATATTGGGGCAATGATGAACCTATGTGGCGTGTTAATCCTACAACTATAAAGCGTGTTAATGCAACACACAAAGCTAATCTATATCGCAAAGATCCAGAATACTATGCAGAATATGCTTCTGCAGTTAATGATGAATATAATCAACCATGTTGTGATACGTGTCAGTACTATTGGCCTACACATCCATTGAGAAACAAATGAAAGAAGCAACAGTTACTTTTAAAAACCTAGGAAACAAATACCACTGGCATATATCTTGCGGTAACTATCAAATGGCAGGGTACGGGGATGATTTAGAAGATGCAGAATATCATGCATTTAAGACTTTACAAGGCATACCCAACCATGGTACAATTCATAGTATATACTCAGATGGTAAAAAAATAGTACCTGTGGTAAAAAAGGAGGTATGATGGTATATGCATTAATACCAATATGCTTATTGTTAATGGCAAGAGTTGCAACAATGAGTATTGATTTAAAAGATTTAAGAAAAGCTTATAGCGATCTTAGAAAAAAGTACGATAGTTTAACAGACGAGTATCTCTAGGAGATAAATGAAAAAGAGCAATGTAAAAGCTTCACAAAGGGGCTTAAAAAGAGATGCAAAAAACAAAGCAAGAAAGAAAAGAGCAGAAGCCCTATATAATTTTAATGACCTCACATATAGAGTCAAATTAATGCAACAGGCAATCAATCAAACAATGAGCGAAAAACAGAAAGAAGGAAAAGAATAAAATGGCAAACCCAAATGTAACAATTGAAGGTAGATTAGTTGGAGATCCAGAATTTAAGAGTCTGCCTACAGGCAGTTTGCTTAAGTTTAGAATTATTACAAATGATAGAGTAAAGACAGCAAATGGTGATTGGGTAGATAAAGATACATCAGGCTGGAATGTTGAAGTATGGTCTAAGTTAGCAGATGCTGCTGATGGTCTACTAAAAAAGGGTATGGGCGTTATTGTTACAGGTACTCTAAAGGTTCGTGAGTATGAGAAGGATGGCTCAAAGCGTTATGTCACAGAACTTCGTGCTTCCAATATCGCTGTAGATGTTTATTCTATGGCAAAGGCTCAGCCAAAGGTTAATGCTGGAACATATACAGGTTCAGATATTTGGGATACAGAAAGTGTGTCAGTACCATTTTAAAGATAGATATACAAAAGCTTAACGATCATGCCAAGCTTCCCCACTATGCACATATTGGGGATGCTGGTGCTGACTTATACGCTTCAGAGGATTTCTTATTACCAGCACAAAGTTGTGGGGCAGTGCCAACTGGCATTGCTATAGCTATCCCAGAGGGTCATGTAGGCTATATAAACCCAAGATCGGGGATGGCAATGAAAGGCATCACAGTACTAAATGCTCCAGGAACTATTGATTCAGGTTATCGGGGGGAAATCAAAGTAATCCTAGCCAATCATACAGATAAAGACTATACTATCTCAACAGGAGATAAGATAGCTCAAATGGTCTTTCATAAATACAATGAAGTATTCTTTGAACCTGTAAACGAATTAGATAACTCAGATAGAGGCTCAAATGGATTTGGATCATCAGGAAAATGAGCGAAAAAGTGGAAGAAAGAAAAATGTGCAAATGTGGCAAATCAAATGATAAGCCATATTGCGATGGATCTCATAAGGTCAAAAATGTAGATTTTGGCAAGAAAGAAGATGAAATATCAGATGAAGACTTTCAAGTATTCTTAAAAGCATTTTTTGGGCCAAATGAAAGAAGAGGACGGGGAACAGAATGAAATTACTACTTCTAGTAACACTAGGCATATATACATTAGCCATAATCTATATCATCCATAAATATGAATATGCTATAAAGCAATATAAGGATGCCATAAATGACTATAAAAGGGCACTAAATTACGCCAAAAATGCGCCATCTGGTGAACATTATGCATATCTACAATTAGATAATCAAGCATTACAAGCGCAAGTTAAGGCATTAAAAGCACAAATTGCGGGGGATGAGTCAAAGATCCAATACGAATCTAATATATATAAGAGTAATACATATGATGCTAGTAACAATGGCAAGATAATCGAGTTATGACAAGTATAAAAGAATGTAAGCACAAATGGTCACTAGTAGCACAACAAATGAAATGTGATTATTGTGGTCAAGTATATAAAGTAAAGTAAGTTCGCTTCGCTCACATCCCGCCTTTTTCTAGTATATGTTACATCAAATATGTTTAGATAAAGGCTTATAGAGCATTCTAGAACCATTTAAAGTGGAGTATAGTGGAGTAAAGTGGAGAATAATATCAGTAGTTATTTAAATATATTCAATTCATAAAATGTTTCACGTGAAACCTTGATATAGAGCCTAACATATTGACCATCGTAATGTCAAATCATATCATATTAGACAAATAACAAATATATGTCCAAATATATGGTCAAAATGGTCATATTTTGGGCTATTTTCTATACATTTTGATCAGATTTGTACAAATATTATACAAAAATGTATGATTTTGTACATATTTTGATCTATTTGTGATATACATCACATTTATATAGCTTTACATCCAGCGAATTTTATGATATATCGTAATGTCTTTATATATACTAGGTAATAGATCCCAGAGAAATTCCCGCCCCATCGTAATGTCTGGCAAAAAACTTCCAGCGATTTTTTAGGGTCGCTCGTAATGTCTGTTTATTTAATTTTACCCGACCCCCAAAAAAATTTTGGTTTGAGATGTATATTTAAACAAAGAAAAGACCCACAGGCTACCTGTTACCTGTGGGTCTCGCTTGGACTTGGCAGATGCCTGAACGCCCTTTTCTATATTATACTGCTAGGAACTCAGTCTTGTCAACTGGCTCCCTGCCTACGGTCCCTGTCAGGCCCAACTCCTGCAGGGACGAGTATAAAAGCTTGCATTGGTGCTGGACCTCTTGAAGATATAGAGGAACATGTGTTGTATTGGCCATCTGTACAACATAATTAATAAAATAATGTAAGAAAGATTCGTTGACGTATAGGTTTTCATCCTGCATTAGCCGAGCAAGAACTGCTGGGCTTACACGGGAATCACCTAAGCCTGCGGCAATCTTCTTGTGCACTGCTTCGTCTACTTTAGCCATTGTCTTCCTCCTCTTCATATTCTTGAATAAAGTCTTCACGGGATAGCCATTGTACTACATCATATTCTTCTACGTCAAATCCACCCCAAGGATCTTTAATAAACTTATTCCATACATCTTCTAACTTAGTTCCAGGAACTAGGATGATATCTCCCCATGATGAATCACCGTCAGATGATTCAATATCTTGAAATACATCACGAGTAATGTCCCACATATATAACAAAACTAGCGGGGCATGATCAGGAAATTCCCGCTTAAGATTATCTAGATATGTATTAGTTTGAACAAACAAAGACATTACAATACCTCCACTTTATTTACAAGACAGATCTCATCTTCATAGACATCTACATCTATGAAGTCCATAACGGCTTTATACCATTTTTCATCTAGTTGAAGTTCTACAAAATAAGTCTTCATTATTAATTCCCCTTAAGATCTTGTAGATAGAACGTGATATCATAACACATACGGTATAGGTCCGTCAAGCATTCGTTATAGCCTTCTGACCAATCCCCCGTCTCATCTTGTAGTTCAGCCATTTGGTTCTTGATATGCCCTTGGATTACATCCAAGGGTTCCACACCAGCCTCTAATGCTTTTGCTAGATGTTCAGGCAATAATGTTTTAGGCATTTGCTTCCACCTTGTGCTCTGCACAACCTTCCTCGCTAGTTCCAAAACCACAGAATGAACATACATCATTTTCGCAATCTTCGCAATACTCTAATGTGTTATATTCGTCACATTCATTGCACTTGGTCTCATACTCAGATTGGCTAATGATTTCTCCACGGAGGATTTCCCACTCTCCACCCCAGCCTGTCTCTTCTTCAAAAGACAATGTGAACAAAAGATCGGGATACTGAGAAGACAAAGTAATTAAAGCAGAATCTGCTACACCCCAAGGTGTCTCAAAGTTATAATATACAACTAGATTATCACCATTTTCTGTAGGTCCTTCCATATATGTATTAGGATGCTTATTCTCATCAGATACGGCTACATCCCATTTAACACCCCAGTTACGGATATTCCAGTTATACCAAGAGTTGTCGGTCTTAGATTTTTCCTGTAGGTCTGACCACCAATCGGGGTCAGACATATCTTTATCTGAGCGAACAGGTTGTTGCTTATATGCTTCAAGGTCGGTGGGAGCAACAATGTTGCGGAAAGAAAAAACGGGATTAGAGTATTTTAGTTCTTTAGTATTAAACTCTAAATCACCTATAGCAGATACATAATCTACAAATGGTTGATTAAGTTGATTAACTAATTTAGTTATAGATTCAGGATTACCTTCAATTGTTAGACCATTATAGACCCAGTTTGGCATATTAGTTCTTTCTACTAGTTGGATTGGGTGGCTTGGATATAAAATGTAAATAGGACACGGAAGGCAACACAATAGTCGCAGGTACACTTATCATCTTTGAGATAATAAGTATCATCTTCCTCGTCATATACTTGATTATGGTCAGAAATTGCTGACTCTAAATTGCCTAAAACTTTGATAAAAATATCGTCAGACATATAAATCCTTTCGTTGGGTATATAGGTTCATTGTATCAGATACCACTGACATTGGTCGGAGGGGAGGGGATCAATAAGAATAATTAGCCAAAAGCTTTACAGTATAATCATATCCATTGGCATAACAATATCTAGTAGCATCAACTAGATTATCATATGAGCATATATATTCATCAGATTCATTATATATCTCAAACATATCTATACCTCCTGGAGATACAGAATATTCTACTTCGTAAATTGTCATCATATGGTGATTCTATCATTCCAGAGATATTTTTGTCAATTCGTAAAACCATATCGTAAAGGTGATTTTTATCACATTCGTAAATGTCTATTTTACTATATGTCTGATATGTCCGATTTGTCCTGGGCCCGCCCCCAAGCTCCAGGCTACTTAGTCAAAGTAGCCTTCGGCCCAAAGTCCTTGCAAGAAATCATTTGTGCCAGCCAAATTTTCCATAAGCTTTGTTTGACCTTCGGGCACATAATGCATTGCTAAATATGTAGCGTCAATCATTTCATCTAAATCATCTTTAGTATAACCTAACATTATGCCAACACTTCCACAAATTGGTTAATTGAAAATTGCATAGATCCAACTGTGATTGTCTTGTTAACCAAGTTGATTTCTTTATAATCATATTCTTCTTCGTGGTCTACTTCGCCAACATATAAGCCATAACCCGTTTCTGAATCCCGTCCATGTTTTGTCAACTGGTCAACTAGAATACGAGTACAATATGACACATCGTTAATACGTGGCATTGCGGTGCGAATTGCTTTTTGCATAATTGCAACTGATTCTTCGCCGTCCCAGTGTGCATAAACATTTATGTTCTGCAACGGATTGTCATTAGTGATGATTGTATAATTAGTTCTTGCTCCCATTAGAGTCCTCCTAGTAAAATTGCGAGTACGGCTGCTACAACTAAGATAATGATTGCATTTGTCATTGTTGTATCCTATCAGAAAGTGGGGGGATAATCAAATCCCCCCAGCCTGTATATTAGATTAGAGGTATGAAGCGATAGACTTCATAGTTGAGGCAGATACATATTCTTCCTCTGTCATACGCAAGATGTTGAGTGCATTTGTGATGTCTTCTTTTGCAGAAGTAACGTGATGCTCATACACTACCTCAAAATCCCGCTTTGGCTCTACTGGGAAGTTAGGCTTGTTAGTTGGGACATCATAGTCAATGTTCACTACATTATTATAGTTGCGGTGTGTTACACGGAAGTTAGTTGCATCTGCGATATTTGCAATAGCATAAGCCTTTAAGTCTTCCTGATATTGCTTCCAAGAAACTTGATACGCTTCTTCGTTTGCTTGTGATGTTGCAAGATTAGCCTCTAGTGATGCTAACTTAGTTTCTAGTGCAGCAATTACTTTTGGTGTTGCTACTTTAACGGAGATTGCTCTAGCCATTTTGTTTCCTTTTCTGTTGTTGGGTGAGGTGTTATTCTACCATAGGCAGGTTGCCTTTGGCAAATCTATTTACGGCGTGTCTGAATAGGTCTATTTGTTCTAGCATACTGGACTTCATATTTTGGAAGATCCCCAGCCACATATTCAGTTTGTTTTACATCAAGCAACTTGCCTTGAAAAGCAACTGCCATTTTAGTTAGTTTGATTTCATCAGCAGAAGTTAATTCAACTTGTAAATCATTTAAGACATTGTATTCAACGCCATATTGAATACACTTGCCCAAACCATAGCCCATTTGGGCTTTGGTCGGGACTTGTAAAGTGATTACCATTATCGCTCCTCATAGTTAATAAGAACATAATCAGATACATCTAAATCGCCGTCATAGGAAGACACATTTATGCTATTTTCTAACAAAGTCTGCAAAGCATCTTCATCTAACATATCAACTGTAACTGTTCCTGAGATTTCAATAGTTGCAACAAACTCAACATCTTTAGTTAAAGATATATTAAAGAGTTCTGCAATCTGGAGGAGTGTTCCTTGATCCCCAGACTCAAGATAGTTTTCCTTGATAATATCCTCAAGTGCAACTGCCTTCTCATAGTCATTGAGAACCTGCTTCTCATCTTGACGAGCACGATTCATAGCCCAATCAAGTTCTGTTGTTTTGATAGTAACATACTCAGCCTGACCATTTACAATTTTCTTGTAAGTAACCAAAGCATTTGGGTTGTAAGTTTCGGGGGTGTTAGTAAGAGTTTCCATTTCATCTTCTTTCTTTTGGGTTATAGGACTAATTGTAGCATCTACCACTGACATCAGAGTTAGACGCTCATAGCATTTAGAACATACTTCGCTATGTGGATGTCCATTAGATTTAATAGTCATCTCAATATGTGAGTCACAATATGAGCATACATAATCCCATTTGAACCAGGTTTCTTTAATATCATTCATAAAGAGAATCTTACCATAAGCCACTGACATTTTCCAGGCGACACGCCGTAAAGACAGATGTGTGACTGATCACATTGGGGCCCCGCCCCCTGCATATTTATGCAGAGCTTTGCATATTTATAAAATAAAAAAAGTGGGAGGGCTTTCGCCCTCCCAATTTATTAAGCGGTTAAAGCAAGAACCTGCTTAACAATTTTATTTTTTTCTGCTGTAACAACAGGATCAAATCCTGATGCACCTGCCATAAGTGAATCACCATTTCCCTTGCGGGCTGTGCGATAGTAATCAAGGCGTTCGGTAAGTGCATTTACAACACCCCACGCTGTACCCTTGATATTAGCATTAGTAGGAGAGTTATGGTACAACTCATCTATGAGAAGAACTTTATTCTCCCACTTCTTTACAGCACCCTTAACATCTGCCTCGGGCTTAACATATAACTTGTTAATGATTTCTGAGAACTTAGCATTAGTTACCTCACGAGAGAATAACTCTTGAGCCTGCTTCTCAAACTCATCCATATAAGAGAATGTCAAACCTAGTGCCTCACGAGCAGCAGCGATCTTGCCATCTACTGTCTGAGTATGGCGAATCTTGAAAGATTGCTTAGCCTTACGCATAGCGAAGTTAAGTGTATTTTGACACATAACACGAACAGGGGTAATTGCAGATTGAACAGCAACTGAACCATCGTGTGAAGTGTAGACTACGAGATAAAGGTTAGTCTGATCGTTAGCACCATTAGGGTCAAGAACCATAGTGCGAGGAATAGACATAGTACCAAATACAACACGACCATTCTTGAGAGAACCTGCACTCTCCCAATAAACATCTGAATTGCCATCGTGTAGGTTATCTGCGAATGAGAATAAATCTTCATTCTGAACTGTCTTATAGCGAGAACCTACAACTGAGAGAACATCTTTTTGTCCTTCTGTATAAGGATTATCACGCACGACCAAATAGTTATCGGATACAGTAGTGTAATTATCTGCAAGCAGATCAGATACAGACTCTAACTGAACATTCCAATTAGACAACTTAGCACCCTCAAGCATTTGTGCTGTGGTAACTTCTTCATCTTTTGTGAAGACTTTATTTGCGAAACTGTGCCAAGCAGGGTTAGTGCGTGTAGACACAGCAAGAGATACAGAACCATCCTCAACTTCTGAGCGATGAACCTGCGACATTGGATTAGTCATACTTTCCTTCTTTCTGTTAATGTATCCCTATTCTAGCAGATGGAACTGACATATGTCCACCCCGTAAAACTAAATATAGATACATTTGTCCGATATGTCCGATTTATTTTTTGTGATTAAAAACACACGCCGTAAACGGCGTGTCGCCTTGACAAAGTTATCCACAGGGGGCGGACCCAAAAAACGGGGAGTGTCAAGTGTTATAAAGAATTATCAAAGAAGTGAATTGCAGAATATATAGCATACATGAATGCCCACACAAACACGTATGCTAATATATTCATCTCACCCTCCCATTTAAATTAATTTAATACGGACCAATAAGCTATACCAAGCTCATCGCTGCAGTACCTGGCAACGTCACTATGAGCTGTTTCATTATAAAAATATTTTACACGTTGGCCCTTGACATGTACTTTGAAAAAAATATCATCGTTACCGTCTTGCCAAATTTTGCATTGATCATCTGCAAATACAGAATGCCATTGTGCACTGTTGACTGGTGGATGCTTTGCCATTTATTTAATCTCCTGTGCATAGTGCATTGCTTTGCCTAATGCGTCTTCTCTTGAGTTGGTATACTTTTTAATTACCTTGCCATTCTTCATGACCACGGCATAGCCGTTGAGGTCCTCATGAACCTCAACGCCGTTAATTGTTGCATATGGTGCTGACATTACGCCACCTCCCCAATTAAAAGATTAGGCTCTTCGGTGATAGTATCCACAACTGAAGAATGCAATTCATTACGCATTCTAGTTAATTCAGAACCTGGCCAACCTGCTGAAAGAATTCTCTTTGCAAGTTTCATCAGATTATAATCAGGATTATTTTTTTCTGCAATTTCTAGCAAAGACTTAGCCAAGTCTGTGTTGCCTTGTTCAATATGATACATGGCGGAAATTGTGTCATATGCATATCCTTCTCGTTCATTAGTTACTCGTGAAAGATAGTTGACAAAATCAACGCATGTCTGCATTCCATAGTCCGCAGGTAGACCCAGGAAGTAATCACGAATCTGCAAGTCATTATTTACGGCATAAGTAATCGTTAATAGCATACCGTCAGAGACTTCAATATCGTTGATAAATTGTTCAATTGCAAAGTCAATTGTATCTTTGGCTTCGCCACGGGTGAGAGTTGTTGTCATTAGTTGTCCTTTTCGTTGTTGGGTGTTGATAGTATATCACGAGCCACTGACATTAAATCAGTGGAGAAAGTGCTAGAGATAAATCCATTCCATAGAGTATCTAAATCAGTAGACATTATTCCCCCTCATCATATTCGAGGGACATAGGGAAAGAATCGCTTGAATCTGCCCATCCATACATTCCCATTTCTTGCTGATCATAGCACTCAGGGCAGACATAATCATCTCCATAGATATCATACTCCTCTTCAGAGTAGAATGTTTGGCTTGCACCACAAATTTCATAGTATAAGCAAGCAACTTCAAAAATAGTTTGATTAGTCATTATCTGATCTCCTCTAAGGTTAGTTCTAGTGGGTTACATTCGCAGTATTCGAAATCAAAATCTCCATCTGGAGAAGTCCATCCGATAATTCCTTGACCATAGCAAAAATCGCAGGCCTTGAAGATACACTCCCAGCAAGTAGAATCGGAAGTATAGGGAGCGTCATATACTGAAATATCAGATAAACGCTTATTGCACTCTTTGCAATATGTGGCAATAGTAGACATTTAATGCCCCTTTCTTTTCTTGATATTGGAAGTATACCAGAACCCACTGACATTCTCCAGTTGTACCAGCCAGTATTTACGAGATTAAAATCACACGCCGTAAACGGCGTGTCGCCTTGACAAAGTTATCCACAGGGGGCGGCCCCAAAAAACAGCTAATTATATTTATTTTTATATTTTGTTTTTCGTGTATATTTTTTTTTGTTACGAATTGGAGTTGCAGCATTTGATCTCCGCAACTCTTGAATTTTTCTAACCTTCTCCATCATTTTCTCCTGCAACTTCACGACACTTCTCACATTCTGATTCTATTCCACCAAGGTGAATTGTTGTTACCATTACTTTCCACCAACTTTTCCGCTACGATAAAAAATCTTTGTGTACATTTTTCCATCAGGTAAAGTTAAATTGTAGGTTGCATATTCATCTGCAAATCCCCAATCGGTGCAACGACCAAACGAGTCAAACGCATCAAGTGCATCAGAATAAGAGTGAATAGAGTGTGGGACGGGATTTCCGTCATAGGTTGTTGTAATTTTATACATTAGTTATTCCAATCTAGAGTTACACATTTGCAGGGATTTATAGTAATTGTATCAGAATCCACTGACACTATTGCAAGAGTATCGCAATCATCACATATGAATATTGCATCAGACATAGTAAGCCATTTCTGTTAAGAGATGAGCATAGCCATCTTTATCTGATTTAAGAGATAATTCGCAAGGCTGGCATTCCCAAGCATAGCGAATTGTACGACCAGTACCAAGTGTAGCAATACACATATGTGTCATTTTTTCTGAGCATACTGGGCAATAGGCAGAAATTGTCTGCCCTAGCCCACCAAGTTTAATTGTCATATTAGTCCACCAATTCTGAATCAAGTCCTACATAAACTGTTGTCCAGAAATCTTCTGGAATAAATCTATGCACAGATGGATTATAAGTAGGACGAACCTTGCAAGCAAACGCAAGATAACCTTCGGGTGTTGAGTGTTCCATATCTCTACGGAAATCTGCATACTGGATTATGCCTTGTCCTTTTGAGGACTTTACATATTTGCCTTCTAAGGCTTCTGAGATTAGCATATTTGCTACCTTCTTTCTTTTTTGTTAATAGGATTATTCTAGCATAGACCACTGACATTAAAGGCAGTGGATACACTCACACTTAGGGGCATTACCACCCAAGAGGATTTTTAATAAGGCTATACGCTGAGGCGTAGATAAGCCATAAGATGAGGTACATCCCCCATTGTTAAAATCGTGAATAATACGATTTTCTAAGGTAGCAGGGATATTTAAGGCTAAGCCTATATTTGTTAGTGTAGTCATTTTGACCACCTTTCTTTATTTTCTAATACTG
>Ga0208872_1001303_pt1 | contig 15530 bp, 21 predicted proteins | sample CryBogCBH12Aug08_FD_185508 | JGI IMG/M metagenome (GOLD analysis project Ga0208872, IMG submission 185508) | Freshwater microbial communities from Crystal Bog, Wisconsin, USA - CBH12Aug08 (SPAdes) | ecosystem: Environmental > Aquatic > Freshwater > Lake | place: Crystal Bog, Wisconsin, USA...
ACCCGCAGTTCCGTGACGAACTACTCGCCACCGCCGACACACTGGATCGCTAAATGCTCATCGTTCGAGAACTAGGGATCGAGATCGGCGCACGCCGTCTTCTTTCGCCCGTGTCATTCACCGTCGGTGACGGGGAGAAGGTCGGCATTGTCGGCCGCAACGGGGCGGGGAAGTCCACCATGCTCTCGGTGCTGCTCGGCGAGCACGGCGAACACCTTCGCGTGACCGGCACCGTGCAGCGTCTCGGTTCGTGGGCGCACCTGCCCCAGGAGCCCGTCCCCGGCGGTCACGGCGTCGACCCCATTGGGTTGTCCCACATCCTCTCGGCGCGCGGGCTCGATCGCCTGGACGCCGATATGCATCACGCGCGCAAGGCGATGGCCGAGGATCCCAGCGAAGAGAACATCCACGTCTTCACCTCACTCGAGGAAGAATTCCGCCACAAGGGCGGCTACGAAGCCGAGAGCGAGGTCGCGCGTCTTGCCGCCGGCCTCGGACTGCCCGAGGAATTTCTCCTCGAGGACCTGGACTCATTGTCGGGTGGTCAACGCCGACGCGTCGACCTCATGCGGGTGCTTTACGAACAGCCCGAGACCCTCGTGCTCGACGAACCGACGAACCACCTCGACAAGGCCGCCAAGCGCTGGCTCTTTGATGAACTCGAACGGTTTCCCGGCACGGTTCTCGTGATCAGCCACGACCTCCCTCTGCTGGATAAGGCGATTGACCGCGTTCTCGCGATTCGTGATGGCCAGTTGCGCGAATACAAGGGCAATTACTCGAAGTTCTTGGAACAAGAAGAGACCACGCGATTGTCCGAGGAAAAGACCGCCGCGCGTCAGGACGCCGATATTGCGCGACTGAAGTCGCTGGCTGACTCCATGCGTGGACAGACGGAAAAGCGCGCTCGTTTGGCCAAGGTGCTGGACCACCGCGTGGACCGGCTGCGTGACGAACGCATTGAGGTCACGAAGAAGGAACGCAAGGTCGTCTTCAAGCTTCCGCCGCCGCCGCGCAGCGGTGACGTTCCGCTCGTCGCGGAATCCATTCGCGTGCAGTACAACACGCACGAAGTACTGCGCGACGTGAACTTCCGGACCCGCCGTGGAGACCGCATCCTGATCGTGGGCCGCAACGGAGCGGGCAAGTCCTCACTCCTCCGGTGTTTGGCCGGGACACAGACGGCGCAGCACGGCGCCGTACACCTGGGTGCGAACGTGACGATGGGGTACTTTGCCCAGGAACACGAGCAGTTGGACGAGAACAAGACGGCCCTGCAGCACCTCGAGAACGCGACCGTGGTCACCGAAGTGCAGCGGCGAAGCCTGCTCGGCGCCTTTGGTCTTAAGGGCTCCGCCGCTCACCAGCTTCCGGGAACACTGTCCGGTGGCGAGAGGGCCAAACTGGCACTGGCGATCATGGCGTCTTCGGACGCCAATCTCTTGATCTTGGACGAACCCACCAACAATCTCGACCCGGCGTCCGTCGTCGCGGTCGCGGAGATGCTGCGCAGTTGGAGTGGCACGATTATTGCCGTGAGCCACGAACGGGGATTCGTGGAGACGTTAGAGCCCACGCACGCCGTGCTCCTGCCCGAGGAATACTTCGACCTCTGGCGAGACGACTACATCGACATGGTGGAGCAGCGCTAGCTGCGGGCTGTCCTACGCGCGAGTCGTGCGGCGACGGAACATGAAGGCGGCGAAAGCACCACCCGACAGCACCGTGACCACGAGAACACCGGTGAGACCGCCCGACGGAAGGTCGGTCTGGTCCGGGGTGAGGGCCACGTTGGCGATCTCGTTACCCCACGAACTGCCACCCGAGCAACCAGTGGAGATGCCCTGAAGTTCGAAGCGCGTCGTGGTCTGACCGGCGGGAACCACGTAGGTGCCCGAGTAGGTCGTCCAACTGTTCTGCGTGTCGCTCATGACTGCGGCCACGGACAGGGTGCCCGTCGGGCTACCGATCTCGACGTCGGCGACGTCGGCGGCAGCGCAACGGCCGGCGTGCTGCACGGTCCAGTCGTAGGTGACGCCGGGGGTCAAGGCGAGGTCCTGGTAGATACCGGCGATGGTGTTGGCGTCCAACTCAATCGACTGGTTGCCGTTCGGGGGCTGAATGCCGACGGGGTTGTTCCAGACTTCGATCTTGCCGTCACCCTCAGTGGAGGACCAACCGGGGACGTTGGACTGGTCGGTGATGCTGTAGCCACCGGCGGACAGCGCGGGCTGAGAAAGGTCACCGTTCACGAGCGACGTGGACGTACCAGTGGTCGTGGCGCCGGCGCTGACGGACAGCAAGAGGCTGCCGACGAGAATGGCGGAAGCCGCGGTCAGTCGAGTGAATGAGTGTCGAATCATTTTCTAGTATCTCCTGCGCTGCAACGATCTCGCCGCATCGATAGATGCCACAAATATTTTTTTCGTGGATTTCTAGTTTTCCACACGCCAGCCCTGAGGTCAAGGTCGGGCACCACGTGGCGCAGAAAACGGGAAGATTCTAAGGTTTACGGGTGACCGCACCCCGTGAGATGGACCAGGACATGACGGTAATGCCCGCGGAGTGGGAAACCCACCGCCGCACCTGGATGGCCTTTCCCGTCACGGCGTATGGAACAAGTGGGGCCGAATCCGCCCGCCTCGCCTGGTCGTCGGTCGCCCGCACGATCGCCGAGTTCGAGCCCGTCAGCATGCTCGTACGCCCCGAGGACCACGCCGCCGCGCTCGAACTTTTGGCCGGCTCGGTGGAGCTGGTCCCCGCCGAACTCGATGACGCGTGGGCGCGGGACATCGGTCCGACGTTCGTGCGCGACTCGTCCGGAAGGCCGGTGGCCATTGATTGGCGCTTTAACGGGTGGGGTGCTCAGAGCTGGGCGCGTTGGCAGAACGACGACCGCGCCGCGCGGGTCATCGCCGAAGCGGCTGGCGTGCGCGCGGTGCGTTCTGACATCGTCAATGAGGGTGGTGGCATCGAAGTCGATGGCGCGGGACGATTGGTTCTGACCGAGACGGTGCAGCGAGATCCGCATCGCAACCCCGGACGATCGCGCGAGGAACTCGAAGCCGAATTCCGCACCCGGCTCGGTGCGACGAGTGTGACGTGGCTGCCGCGCGGGCTCCACGGTGATTACCTCGAGTTCGGCACGCGAGGTCACGTGGACTTGCTAGTGAAATTCGTCGCTCCCGGCGTGGCGGTCTATCACCACCAGGGCAATCCCGAACACCCGGACGCCGCGGTCTCCGAGGAGATTGCCTGCGCACTCGCGGATGCGGGGATCAAAGCCGTTCCGCTGGTGGCGCCGCAGAGACTCGACGTGGATGGTCGACTCTGTGATTGGAGTTACGTGAATTGTTATCTCGCCAACGGCGTGGTGGTGCTCGGCACCTACGACGACCCGGCGGATGACGCGGCGGCGTCCACCTTGTCGGATCTCTTGCCGGGTCGTAAGGTCGTGCGCGTTGACGCCCGTCCGCTCTTTGCGCTGGGTGGCGGGGTGCACTGCATCACCCAGCAAGAACCAGGGTAAGGAGGACGAATGCGAGAAGTGACCGTGGCGGCCACCCAGATGGCGTGCACGAGTGATCGTGCGACGAATCTCGATCGCGCCGAAACTCTCGTCCGAGAGGCGGCTCAACGCGGTGCACGGTTGATCCTCGTGCAGGAATTGTTCGCCGACCTGTATTTCTGCAAAGACGAGCTCCCGAAGTTCTTCGATCTCGCCGAGTCGTATGAGGAGTCCTCCGTGGTTGCTCGATTCGCGGCCCTGGCGCGCGAGCTCAACGTGGTGCTGCCTATTTCCTTTTTCGAACGTGCGGGTCAGTCGTTCTTTAATTCGCTGACCGTCGCGGACGCTGACGGGCGGCTCGTCGGTTTGTACCGCAAGAGTCATATTCCCGACGGCCCGGGATACGAGGAGAAGTACTACTTCAGCCCGGGCGACACCGGCTTTCAAGTCTTCCCGACCGCAGTCGGCACTATCGGGGTGGGTATTTGCTGGGACCAGTGGTTCCCCGAGTGCGCGCGTTCCCTCGCTCTCATGGGTGCCGAGATTCTGTGTTATCCCACGGCGATTGGCAGCGAACCCCAAGATCCGGATCTCGATTCGTCGGGTCACTGGCGGCGCGTGATGCAGGGACACGCGGCGGCCAACATGGTGCCGGTCGTGGCGTCGAACCGCGTGGGCTACGAAGTGGGCGAACCGGTGACGACGACCTTCTACGGCACGTCTTTCATCACCGACGGCACCGGCGCCGTCGTGGCGGACGCCGATCGAGAGGAGTCGACCGTTCTCACGGCGACCTTCGACCTCGACGAGTTGCGCGCAGCGCGCGAAGCCTTCGGACTCTTTCGTGACCGTCGACCCGAGCTCTACGGTGCGCTATCGACCTTCGATGGTCGCCGGCCGCACACCGCTCACTGAGAATTACCGCGACGCGAGCAGAGACTCTTCGTCGTCGGCGCTCAACCAGTGAGCCGGCCACTCGCGCTCACCCCACCACTCGAGCGTCTCGCGTGCGGTGTCGGCGAGAGGACGAAAAGTGAGTCCGGCCGCGACGGCCTTGGCGGCATCGACGGCGAGATCGGTTTCGGTCTCCCGGCCCGTCCACAGCGGGAACTTCGGGGCCACCGACGACGAGAGGATCACGTCGGCGTCGACGCGCACGAGTTCGGTCCCGGTGGGAGCCACCGCCGCGGCCGTCTGCTCGACCAGGTCGAGAAAGTTCGTCGTGAAATTGGGTCCCGCCGTGTGGAAGGCGTCGAGGGTGGACCCCTCCACGAGTCGGACGCAGAAGTGAGCGAGATCACGAGCGTCAATCCACTGCACCGCGACGGCGGGTGAGGCCGGCACGATCACGCGACCGCCGCGGGCGAGGCGCGCCACCCAGTAGGGATACCGCAGCGTCGCGTCGTGAGCCCCGACGACGAAGGTCGGACGGACAATTGTGACCGGGCCGAAGACCTCGGCGGCCCGCCGCTCACACGCCGCCTTGAGCGGACCGTAGGTTTCACCCGTGATGGGGGCATTCGGGTCGCTTGGAGCACTCTCGGGCGACCACAGCGTCATCGTGTCTTCCGTCCCGCCCACGAAATCTGGAGATTGGTAGGCCGACACCGAAGAGATCTGGAGGTGGTGGCCGCCGCGCCCGTCAAGAGCGGTGCCCAGGGCGTCGACGTCGCTCGGTCGGTAGGCGGTCGAATCGATCGTTGCGTCAAAAGTTCGTCCGCGGAGCGCACTGAGGTCTTTCGTTCGGTCACCAATGAGGTGCTCGATGCTCGTCGGCAGATCGCTCGGCGTCTGTCCGCGATTGATGACGGTCACTTGGTGACCAGCGGCGTGAGCGGCCAGCGCGATCGCGCGTCCCACGAATGACGTACCGCCCGCAATGAGAATGTTCATGCTGCTCCCTCTGTCGAGTTGAGGCTACGCGTTCACCACCGCGATCACTCGAGACTTACTCTTCAGGATTGTTCAATCGCCGCACGGCGACAACGACCGCGACGAGGCTGGCAATCACGGTGAGCATTAGTCCGAATCCAATGGATTCCGAGGCGTGCAGTGTCATGCCATCGGCGCTCACCGAATTGGTGGTGCTGCCCAGAACGTCAAAGACGGCGATGACCGCAACCCCGATGACGGCCAGCGCACTCCACGCGCTCGCGAGCCGAAGCGAGCGATCATCGCGTTGCAGGCCGACGGCGGCACACACGCCCGAGATGATCGATATCAGGATCACCATTTTGCCTTCCCAGCTGGACGAGCCATTCACGCTGCCGGACGTGCTGATCGACCCGGTGATGCTGACCGACGCCCACGTGACGAACACCGACAGGAACGACACAATGGTCGCCGACATAAAGATGATGAACGACCGCGGGGTGCCGCGTGTCGACGACTTATCGCCGAAAGTACTCATGCGTCACCGTAACGCGAGATGTGCTGCGGTGCACGGAAACGTCGGTGAACGCGTCGAGAAGGTTCGCGCGTGCCCCTACGATCAAGATGGAGAGCAACAACGACGTCGATAATGGGCGAGGAGAAGTTGATGAGCGACAAGAAATGGTTCGGACCGAAGCGCGTCGGCGTGGGCCTTCGACCGCAGACGTGGCAGGGGTGGGTGATCACTCTCGCACCCGCGATCGTCATCGTGGTGGTCACGCTCGTGCTCGCCTAACCACCAGCAATTTGACTCAACGATCATTGAGTCATATCGTGAGGGTGTGAGCAACTCTCGCCTCCGTCGACGAGCCGCCGTCTTTGCGGCACTGGGTGACCCGTTGCGCCTCGCCCTCGTCGACGAACTTCGAGTCTCGGATCGTTCGCCGATCGAATTGGGAGAGCTGGTGGGCATCGAGTCCAATTTGGTAGCGCACCACCTCGATATTCTCGAAGACGCGGGCGTGATCCACCGTTCCAAGTCCAGTGGCGACGGGCGTCGTCGCTACGTCCATCTGTTGCGCGACAGTGTTCGCGAGACGTGTCCCCCGACGGTGACGGCGCCCGCGGCGCCATTGTTCGTCTGCACGGCGAACTCCGCTCGCAGTCAACTCGCGGCGGGACTGTGGACGAAGATGACCGGACGCCGGGCGGATTCGGCCGGGACGCATCCCGCCGCCCGAGTTCATCCGGGAGCGATCGCCGCGGGAGAGCGGGCTGGTCTCAACCTCACGACAGCCACACCCTCGTTACTCGACGACATCACGACAGCGACTTTCGTTGTCACGGTGTGTGACCGGGCGCACGAGGAGTTGGGCTCGGCGGCCTCCCGTTGGCATTGGTCTATTCCCGATCCCGTAGGACGGCGGACCTCTCGAGCTTTTGACGAGGTCGTCGAAGAACTTCGGTCATGGATTTCCGCGGTGGCGGAGGTGGCCACGTGAGTACGTCGTCCTTCCGTGACGCGATTGAACTGGGAACGGGTTCCCTCCGCGTTGACCGCGCTCGTCGGGTGTTCGCGGAGGCTGTCGGTACGTTCTTTCTCCTGCTAGCGGTGGTGGGTTCCGGGATTATGGCGCAGACCCTTTCTCCTCACGATGTCGGACTCCAACTTCTCGAGAACGCCGCCGCGACAGCGGGAGCACTCGTGGGCGTGATCCTGATGTTCGGAGCGGTCTCGGGAGCCCACTTCAATCCCGTGGTGAGTGTGGTGGACGCGGTGCTCGGAACGACGACGTGGCTCGACGTGACCTTCTACGTCCCCGCCCAAATCGCCGGTGCGTGCGCCGGCGTGATGGTGGCGAACGTTCTGAACTCCCACCCGGTCGTCACGCTGTCACATCACGTTCGGTCGTCCTGGGCACTGTGGCTGTCCGAAGTTATCGCCACCGTGGGACTGCTCCTCGTGATCAACGGCTGCGTGCGATCAGGGAAATCGAATGTCGTTCCCTTCGCCGTGGGTGCGTGGATCGCGGGTGCGTATTTCTTTACGTCCTCCACTAGCTTCGCCAACCCCGCCGCCGCGATAGGACGATGTTTGACCAACAGTTTCGCGGGCATCGCCCCGTCGTCGGTTGCCGGATTCGTCGCAAGTGAGATCGTCGGCGCCGCGATCGCGGTACCGCTGATTGTTCTCTTCTATCCCTCAGCTCGATCGGCGGTTGGTCGTGGGTGACGTCCCGGAGGTTCTGTTCGTGTGCGTGCATAACGCTGGTCGCTCGCAGATGGCGGCGGGGTTCTTGGAGCATCTCGCGGGCGAGCGGGTCGTTGTACGCTCGGCCGGCACGGCGCCCGCGGACTCCATCAACCCGGCAGTCATCGCAGTGATGAACGAAAAGGGCATTGACTTGCTCGCCCGCCACGCGACACCCAAGCGACTCGAAGAGGCCGCCGTACGCGCGAGTGACGTGGTGATCACGATGGGTTGTGGCGACGAATGCCCCTTCTTTCCCGGTGTCCGGTACGAGGACTGGACGTTGGAGGATCCCGCCGGTCAGGGTGTCGACGCGGTGCGTCCGATTCGTGACGAGATCGAGCGCCGCGTGAGGGATCTTCTGGTTCGTCTGGACGTACGAATCTAAGTCGTGATCGTTTCGCCGAGCACGCGACGAAGAGCCGCGAGCCGAACGGGATTGACACGCCACCACACCCAGCGACCACGCTTGTCGCCGATGATGAGTCCGGCGTCCGCGAGGATTTTGGTGTGGTGCGAGACCGTCGGCTGACTTCGCTGCACGGGACCTTCGAGATCGCAGCTGCAGGACTCCCCGCTCGCCGCGATCAAAGAAAACAATTGCAAACGCACCGGGTCCCCGAGAGCGGCGAGCACCGGCGCGATGTCGGCGGCGTCCTGGCTACTCAGAGCTGTCTCGGTCACCGGCGCGCAACAGACGGTGTCATTCGTCGTCAGTGGCAGGGATGAACGGATGGCCATGAATTCTCCTATTGACAGTCATCGATATGTTGCTACTCTTCATATTGATAAGTACCAATCTATCGGAGGTGGCCATGTCACGAATCCAAGTTGCCCTCAACGTCGCCGACATTGACGAAGCGGTGTCGTTCTATAGCCAGTTCTTCGGCGTCGAGCCCGCCAAACGGCGGCCCGGCTACGCGAACTACGTCGTCACCGACCCGCCCCTCAAGCTGGTTCTGATTGAGAATGCCGTCGACCGCGGTCACGGCACCCTGGCGGCCCTCAACCACCTGGGCATCGAGGTGGATTCGACCGATGAGGTCGCGGCCGCTACGAGCCGACTGGCCGCCGCCGGACTAGCGACCGAAGTCGAGGACGCGACCTCGTGCTGCTACGCCGTCCAGGACAAGGTGTGGGTGCACGACCCCAACGGCGCGCCGTGGGAGGTCTACACCGTGCTCGCCGACGCCCCCGAGGCGGCACCGAACACGTGGAAGCCGGCGACCGGCACCACGTGCTGTGCGCCGACGATCGCGGCAGAAAGTGTGAGCACCTGCTGTTGAGGAAGTCCTCGCAGCACAGACGAGCGACTCGTTAGGTCAAGTGGTGCGTCAGGAAAGAGAGTGCCGCGGGGGCGTGGGCGTTGTAGAAGTCGCCTCCGTGGCACCCCTTCGCGAAGATGATCTCGGCGGGTGTCGAGCTCGGCAGGTGAGCGGCCAGGGTCTGAGCGCCGGGATAAAACGGATCGTGGAAGCCCGAAGCGAGAAATGTCGGAGTGCGCGCGAGAGCGGCGGTGTGGGTGACCACGTCGTAGGCGGCGAAGTCGGCGGCGTTCGCGTACGCAGCACTGTTCGCTCCTTGCGAACTCGCAAAGTCGGTCCAAATGGCGGGACTCAACGCCGCCGTCGCTCGGAAGAGATCTGGTCGCCGCTCCGCGAACAGGACGGCGCCGTAGCCACCCATGGACAGACCCATGACGCCGATGGTGCCCGGCGAACGTCCGAGACCTAGGGCCTGACACCGAGGTATCAATTCGTCAGTGACCATGGCCATCGGATCGTCATCGCCGAAAGCGTGCCAGTAGTGCGGTCCCCCGTCGACGGTGACGAGGGCGTAGGGCGGAAGAGCCACGCCGTTGACGCGCAGCGCGATGGCCCGGGCGGGCGTGGGGGCAGCCCCCACTCCCGTTCGGTGGTTCTGACCGAAACCGTGGAGAAATACCACCAGCGGAATGTTGTCGCCGACCCGGAAATTCGCCGGTAGGCCCAGGGTGTAGCCGACGGTACGACCGCGGTGCCGTGAATAAAACGACCGCTCGATCTGTCGACCGACCGGCCCGTACTGAGGGGGCGGGACATCGACCGTGCACGCACCGTCAAGGTCATTCAGGATCGATGCACCGGGCAGAACGCCGTGATCGACCAACTCCACTAGTCCGAGCGCCCCGAGTCCGAGGACGCCCGCCGCCACGCCACCGATGGCGAGAAAACGACGTCGTGAACTCGAAGTTGCGGAGTCGGTCACCGAGAACCAACAAGAAGAAGGAACAACAGCGAATTCAATTCGACAGGAACCCGAGGCTCGTGCCGGCGTTATTGAACTGCTTCGTCAACGACGCGACGACGTTGGCTTCATCGACCATCATGTTCAACTTATTGGGGTCGCTCTGCGTCACACCCTGAACGCAGTCGCTGTAGAGAACCAGATTCGCCGCGAGAAATTTGGCGTAGATCGTGCGCAGCGTGGCGTTGGGTGGCTGGGGTTTGGACTGGAACGTCGTCACGTCACGCACCCCGAGTTGACACGTCTTCAGGAGTTGCTTCTGCGAGGTGTGCGCACCGAAGTGTCCGAAGGTTGCCTGAATCCGGTTGAGCGCGGCGGCTTCGTGAATTTCGTACTTCGACACCCAGTATGCGGTCGGCGCGGGCGGCGTCGCGGACGATGTGACCAAGTGGTACACAAATACAACCGCCGCGATCGCGAACGACAGCAAGAAACGAACATTTCGGGATCGGCCGAGACCGGCGAGCATCATGTGACCACCGTAATTCGACAAGGGGCGACGTGACGGTCACGCGCCCTCATGTAGTCAGGCGAATCGCGTGATGTTGGATTTAGAACCACGTGTTATTCCACGGCGCTCGAGCCGTATGGAAAAGCTGATCGGCGAGTCGCAGAGCTCCCGAGGTCTCTTCGCGCACGGCACCCGCGTCGGCCTGGGCGGACCAAGTCATGCCGCCGAGATACACGGATCCGAGAGCGGCCACGGAGGCACTGAGGTCGGCTGCGTCCGTGGTTCGTTCGCACATCGCCCCAATGCCTTTGACGCTCAGTCGGTAGCGACCGTGGGCGTGACCAAGAGGGTCGTGCACGTCGAAAACGACAGAGCCGGATGTGCCGTAGGTGCGGGCGCTCAGTGCGCGCGGCACATCGAGGAGCCGCACCCAGACAAAATCGTGCTGTCCGAGCGTGCGGACGCGACGTCCGTCATCGAGAAGCAGCGGAAGCATTTCGTCAACTGGACGCAGCGCGGCTGTCACTGAGCGTTGGAGGTCGCTCGTACAGAGAAAATGCCAGAGCGCTTGATAGGCCCTCGCGGTCGTGGCCACAAGTGCCTCGACGCGTAACGACGTCTCGGTGCGCATGTCGTTGTCTTTCGGTTCCGGCACCCACACGACGTAACCCTCGTCGTCGCCCGATGGCGAGCGGTAGATGGCCTGGAAACTCTTGTTGACGTCACTACCGCTGAATGCGCGCCGTAGATTCCGGTCCCACCAGTACCCGTCCCGAAGAATCGAACCGGGTTGTTGGCGCCGGTGGCGGTCGTAGATAGCGGGAGCCACACGATCGAATTCCTCGGCGTGACAGAAGTGCACGGCGCCGACGACGGGTTGCGTAAAACGAATCTTCGTCGTGTCCACTTTGATGCGGTTCGAAAAGATCGCGGGTCCGTAGCCGTAGCGACCGTAGATCGGCCACTCGGACGCCACCAAAATCGAAGCCACTTCGCCCCGTTCAGCCGAGCTGGCTAGATCACGCGTGATCATGTCGGTCAAGATGCCGCGGCGACGATGAGTCGCGGCCACCGTCACATTCGTGAGGGCCGAGACGGGAATGCTCTGGAGTCCTGGAACCGTGAATTCCTGTGCCGCCGAGCGGAGGGTGGCGACGGCCTCATCGCCCTCAAAGACACCGAGTGCGCGAGAGAGATCAATGGCGGTGCGGTAGTGCTCAACCATTTCGTCAACCGGAGGACGAAAGAACGTTCGCATCATCGACCCCAGCCAACTCGGTAGATCCTCAGCGGTCACGGTTCGTGGAGTGGACGTCACGATGAGCGACCTTACCGAAGCGCGAATGTTGTCGTCATGGGGTCGAAGCTGGCGCCGCGAACACCGTCTAACGTCACGGCGTGAACCTTGTCGCCCTCGCCCCCAACGCCTTCGCCGCGCGCACGACCAACGTCCCTCGCGACACCTTGTGGACCCTGGTGAGCGACCCCACGGTGCTGCCCCAGTTCTCCGAGGAGTTGCAAGCGGTGCGCGTCGTGGGCGATGGCCCCATGGCTATGGGTCGCACCTTCGAAGGTGACCAAAAGCGCGGCGAGCGGGAATGGACGACGTTGTCGACGATCACGGGTCTGGTCGAGGGCGAATTTTTTGAGTGGACTGTGGGCGACCTCGCCACGCCCGTCTCGAAATGGTCGTTCCTGCTCGATGAACACGAAGCGGGCGTCACGCTCGCGCACCGAGCAACGCTGTGCGGAGGACCCTCGCCCATGTCCGGCATCATCGCCGCCGATCCACTCGGAGCGCCCTCGCTGATCCAGCAGCGCCTGGACATGTTTCGTGAACGACTCGCCGTGACCGTGGAGGGACTGATCGCGTTGGCCGGAGGCGTCGTCCTCGGCTAGGCCGTGCTGCAGGGGAGTTTGGTCGTGGCCGAACTCGCCGCCCGTAATGACGAGCGCGGCGGGTCGTCTCGGGATACATTTTCGCGTTGCCGGTTTTCGAGCTCGACGGGCAGTGTGGGGGGAAAATGAGCGAAGTGACGCAGAACGCGGCGCCACCCGCGTCACACGGTGCGCCAGGGGAGAGACCAAAGATTCAGGTCGTGCCTCTGAAGGGACTGCCGGTCGTCGCGGTGGCGGTTGTTTTTGTCGCAGTGGCTATCGCGGGTAATTGGACCTGGGCCCTCATGTTCTGTCACGTGGTGGGCGGCGGACTGTGGACGGGGGTGGACTTGTTCGTCGGTCTCGTGATCGGGCCGATTCTTGGTCGACTTTCTATTCCGGCGCGCGCGGAATTCTCCGCGCGTTTTATGCCCAAGATGGTCATCATCATGCCCACGGTCGTCATGATGACGTTGGCGTCCGGATTTCAAATCGCGCGCAAGCTGGGTAACCTCCTGGCGTCGAGTCCGAATCACGCCTGGCTGATCGCGTCGTTCATCGTGGTCGGCATCATGGCGGTCATCGCGCTCGGAGTTCTCGAGCCCGCCAATATCGCCGTTTTGTTTGAGATGAATAAGCCAGTGCCGAACGGCGAGCGCATTGGTCGCTTGATGAATCGATTCATCTACACCGCGGGCATCACTGGTCTGATGCAGGTCGCGACGTTAATCATCATGACGAGGGTGGCCACGCAATGACGATGGCTCACGGTACGTTCGACAACACGGTGGATCGAGAGTTCCCGCCCATCGGGTGGCTCGCCACGGGCGCACTGGGTGCGGTGATCGTTGGCGGCGTCCTGATGGCCGCGTACGCGCCACGTCGGGCACCCCTCGGTGTCGCGACGGGACTTCTCGTTCTCGGAGTCGTGCTCCTCGCTGCGGCGTGGACTTTGTTGCTTCGACAGAAGAACTTTGCGTGGCGGACCTTCAGCAAGGTCTTTCGGTGGGCGCTTCTCGCCTACGCCGTGACCTCCGCGATGATCGAGTTCGCCTTCGTTCGCGATCACACGACGGGAGCCCCGCTGGTGCTGGTGACGTTGATGCTGGTGGTCTTTGCGACCAGCGTTCCGACCTCCATTGCGTTCACCGTTGCTCGCTACGCGGATCCTGATCACTAGCGCGGCCTCGCGACCTTTGTCGGGGCGCCAGACGTCTCGTTACTAGAGTCGCGGCCGTGACGGAGGAAGCTCGGATCATCGTGATCTCGGGACTACCGGGCGTTGGCAAGAGCACCGTGGCGCATCTCGTAGCGAGTCGGTTAGGGCGGGCCGCTCACGTTGAAGCCGACCGGCTCCACGACATGATCGTGGCCGGAGCGGTTCACCCCGAAGCATCGGGTCCGACGGGGCAAGCGGCCCAACAGGTTCGACTCCGGTTGAAGAACGCGACGGCGCTCGCTCGCTCGTTCGTCGCGGCGGGCTTTTCTGCCGTCATCGACGACATCATCTCAGGCCGCCGCTTTGACGACCTCATGGAGGATCTTGACGACACTCCGTTTTGCTTCGTGATGTTGTTGCGTGACTTGGACGTTATGAAGGACGAGTGGCGATCGATCGGCAGTCCCTTCGTTGATTCTTTTGGCTGGCTCGACGAAGAGATTCGTGAACAGACTCCTCGGCGAGGGCTGTGGATTGAAACGACGGGAGTAAGTGTCGACGACACCGTGAACGCCGTTCTCGCTGGCCTGGATGACGCGGTCGTGAACATCGATACGAACTGATCACACTTCATCAACACGTCTATCGATATTCTGCGGAAACGGGCGAAGCGGGGGGAACAGCGTGAACAGTGGCGAGTCTGAGGACATTTCCGAACTCGCCGTATTTGACGCGGACACGAGAGAGTGGCTGCCCGCAGTCTTTCCGATCAGCAGCAAGGTTGTGTGGGTTGTTTTGTGGGTTCTCGTGGCCCGGGACATCGCGTCGTTCGGTGCAGGTTTCTTGGCCTTATCCCATTCTCCAGACGGGATATTTCTTACGACACCTCAGCGCACGGGTGACGCCTTGATCCAACTCGGCGCTATTGGTGATGGCGTGGGTGTGTTGTTGGTGGCCGCCGCCTTCGCGTTGTGCTGGGTGATTTTCGTGCTCAGGGGCGGAGTTGACGCGGCCGACATAGACCCAATGGACATCCGCCGAGCGCACGCTCAACTTCTGTTGTGCGCCGTTCTCTCGGCCGCCGCTTCGATAGGCGCCGTGCTGTCGGCAACGGGAACTGTGCTCTATTACGGACGGTACGACGACCGTTGGGTGCATGTCATGGCGCCCGGAACGTTTTACATTGGTTACGCGGTGCTCGCGGGGGTCGTGACGTACATCGTGGTGAAACTACGGCGCTCTATCGAGCCTGTCTACTTCGAGTTCTGATCGCCTCATCTCGGCCTTCGGCGCCGACGGCACGAGTTAGGGTAATCACGTGCCATTAGGAGCGGGCGGAGTCGGCAGGTCCCGGAATTGGAAGTTCAACGCCATTGCCTCCGGTATTTTCATCATCATCGTCATGGTGATTTCGGGCATTACCACTTATCACGCGTACGTTGAATACTCTCGCGTGCAGAATCTACAGAAGCACGGCACGACCGTGTCGTACACCATCACTGGCTGTACGGACGAGAAGTCACGGCAATCGACGTGGACGTGCTCCGGCTGGTTTGACTTCGATGGGAAGAAGTTCACGACGGGTTTGAGTGGCTGGCCTCGCAATGTGAACAACCCGGCACCCTCGGCCGGAACGGTGACGCGAGCAGTTATCGATCCCGCCACGCCAGATCAATACGCCTACGTTCTCACCGCGGTGAGAGGTCCCATGGCCGTGTCGTCCTGGTCTTTCATCGAGCCAGCTCTCATAGGGTCTGCTGTCGTAGCGGGCGCACTGGCTATTTCAATCGGTAATCACCGACAGATAATGAGGAACGTTCGAGGCGCCTAAGCCATTTACGCAGTTGCTTCGAAAATCCTCAGAGACCGTCAAGGGAATTGACTGGAAAAGCTGAGAGCTGGCGGAATTTGTCCCCGACAACTCTTGGTGGGCGAGGGGGGACTTGAACCCCCACATCCTTTCGAATACAGGCACCTGAAGCCTGCGCGTCTGCCTATTCCGCCACTCGCCCGAATGGTTCAGCAACACTACTCCACGTTGATGGAACCGTTTTTCGCGCCTCACGGAGACCGCGCGACACCGGTACAGTTGAGATTGCTATGGCGCTGCGAAACGTAGAGAGTC
>Ga0208872_1001305_pt1 | contig 15504 bp, 11 predicted proteins | sample CryBogCBH12Aug08_FD_185508 | JGI IMG/M metagenome (GOLD analysis project Ga0208872, IMG submission 185508) | Freshwater microbial communities from Crystal Bog, Wisconsin, USA - CBH12Aug08 (SPAdes) | ecosystem: Environmental > Aquatic > Freshwater > Lake | place: Crystal Bog, Wisconsin, USA...
ACCGCCCAATGTTTATTGTGTTCTCTTGATACCGACATGAAGGAAGGCTACGCTGTTTCCTAAACCGTTGATCCCAGTTCAATTCCGGGTGGGAGCACCAGCTTTCAGCGCCAGCTCGCGAGGATCACGTCCGCCGGCGAGGTGCCGGGATGCAGGTAGAACATCTCGCTCACGTCGGTGATGTTTTGCACCGGCAGTTCCGGCACCGTGAAATAATATCCGGGCACGGCGGCATTGACCAACAGCATGGGGTGGTAGCCTTCCGCCGCCGGCCACAGTTCCTGGATTTTGTTCCAGGCCATCGCGAGCGACTTGCTGCCTTTGCCGGGCGCGTAATCGTGGCCGGATTGCTTCACCTCGACCATGCAGCAGACGCGGTCGCCCATCAGGACGGGGAAAACCCATTGCTTGGCCGGCTTGAGCAGCGGCTTGACCGGCTGGCCTCCCCGATAGCCCGCCCGCGCGGATTCTTCAATCGTATAGACCGGCATCGCCTCGCCCAGTTTGGCATCGGAAAGAAAATCGCCCCCCTGAAAACCATAGGCGTCGGGATTTTTGCCGGCATTGTCAATCACGTTGGCAAACGCCGTCTGCGCGGCCCACAAAAGTTTTTCCTCGTCGGTATGCACCCGCATGGGACGCAGGATCACCGGCTGGGTGGAAATCATGACCGATGAACTCGCCACCGCCTTGGCGACCGGAGCCGCTTCCGGTTGAAGTGCCGTCTCCATCGGCGCTGAACTGGCCGGAGCCATGGTGGCCGTTGCCTTGGACGAAATATTTTGCACCGCCGACACCAGCATACTGCCGGCGGCGGCGATTTTCGCTTCCGCCTTTTGGGTCATTGAATCCGTGCCGGTAGTGGCGGCTTTCGCGGTGGCGGTGGCAGTGGTGGTGGCAGCCGCATGGCTGACCGGCCGCACATGATGCGTGAGATGATGCAAGTAACCCCAGTAAGCCACCGCCGTCAGCAGAAACGCCGTGATCAGCCCACCCATCCGCAACCATTTGCGATAAGGCGAACTGGGCCGGCTGAAGTCAACCCCGGCTAACTGAAACTGAAATTTGAGCGGCATCGCCATATTATTCTTTTTCCTGCATCCCAATTTCAGCATATCCCAAGCCAAGAAATATTTTTTCGGAAAATTCTTTTTCCGGCTGTTTTCCCGCAAATTTTCAGCGCCCATTTCCCGACTGTCCAAAAATATCATCCACTGTCCCGCTACGAGACGAATGCCATTTCCCTTTGCCAAAATGCACAATTCTCCTAGTCTGCCGCCATGACTTTCGCCGCCGCCGAACTTTTCGACCTCGCGCAAACCGAGCACGCCGTCCTCTTTGACGGTTGCACCCACGCGTGGGAAGCGCTCAAGAAAATCGAGCCGTATCTTGCCAAAGTCGCGAAGCAAAATTCCCCGCCGCGTTTTCCCGGCGCGACTATCGGCGACCGCGTCATCATCGGCGCGGGCACGGTGGTCGAACCCGGTGCGATGATCAAAGGGCCGGCCATCATCGGGAAGAATTGCCAGATTCGCCACAACGCCTACATCCGCGAGAACGTTCTCATCGGCGACCATTGCGTTGTGGGCAATGCGTCGGAACTCAAGAACGCCCTGCTCTTCAATGGCGCACAGGTGCCGCATTACAATTACGTCGGCGATTCCATTCTTGGCCACCAGGCGCATCTCGGCGCGGGCGTGAAGATTTCCAATCTCAAGCTGACGGCGGGAAATATTTTTGTGGAACTTGACGGCGCGCCGCGCGACACCGGCCTGCGGAAGTTTGGCGCGTTGCTGGGCGACCATGCGGAAGCCGGCTGCAACGCGGTGCTGAATCCCGGGAGCATTCTCGGACGCGGCGCGATGGTTTATCCGAATGTTTTCTGGCGCGGCATTTTGCCCGCGAACATGATTGCCAAGAACAAGGCGGAGATTGAAGTCGTCGTCAAACAGCCGAGGGAAAATTAACTTCTGAAAGGGAAGCCGCCAGTCTCTTCCCAAGCCCAAGCTTTGAGGTTTGACCGGCCTTGGCTTTGGTTTCCCTCCAAAAGTGGCAAAAATCATCGTTTTTAGGGGTTTTTGCATCGCCAACCCCTCAAGCTGTCCATTTGTTTGACAAAAACTGATGCCGTTCCGTCGCAGATTGGCAATGTTTCGTCTCGGAATGCCTTGATTCCGTCTCTGTTTGTGTTGATTCCGTCTCGAAATGCCTTGATTCCGTGACGGAATGGCTTGATTCCGTCGCGGTTTGCCTTGATTCCCTCACGAAATGTGTTGATTCCGTGACGAAACGTGTTCGTTCCGTGACGGAATGTGTTGATTCCGCCACGAAAGGTCATGGGAAAATCCCCCCAGGTCAGGCTTCCGGCCGGTATGGCTGCCGCCCAAGCCTCCTCCGCCTCGCCCCCGCCAGCGCAAGCCAACCATCCGGCGGATTGGGTTAACAGGCCGGGTCAATCTGGGAACCGGCGGCGGTGGCTGCGCTGTCGAAAATCAAACCTTCTCCCCTTCCCGCAGTGGGCGGGGATTGAGGCGAAAGAGCAGGGGCGGTTCCGGTTGCGCCAGGTTGCGGAATGGTCGTCCCAGCTCGGGCGCGCGTGGGGGCCGCTTGGCACTTCGGCAGCCATTTGTCCGCTTGACTTCAGCTTCGTTTCCCGCCGAAATGCGCGGATGATTACCCGAAGAGATTTGTTCGTCGCCGCGGTTTCCATTTCGCTCGGCGTCGCGGGCATGGTGTTCGCGCAATCCGCCACCAAACCGGTGCTGCACTCGTGCGTTTTCAACTGGGCCGACCTTCAGGCCGCGCCGACGAAAATGGGCGAGCGGCGTTCCGTTTGTGATGCGCCGACGCCGACGCTCGCCAATCTTGAAATCCACATCACCACATTGAACCCCGGCGAAAGCCCGCATCCGCCGCATCATCACGCGGATGAGGAATTGATGATCGTCAAGGAAGGCACGCTCGCGGCGTATCAGGGCGATAAGACGAACACGGTGACAACCGGCGGTATCATTTTCGAGGCGAGCAACGAGACGCACGGGTTGAAGAACATCGGCACGAACGCGGCCACTTACTTTGTGGTGAAGTTCGCCCCGCATGACTTGGTGAAATGAGTCGGGGACAAACTACGGAACCCACTAAAGACACGAAAGGACAAGGCGGGATGGCGGAGGATGGTTTTCGGGTGGTTCGGGTATTTCGAGGTTGAAGCTTTTCCGGCTGAACGCCCGCGTATCCAACTTGTCTCTATGGGTAATGCTGTCATTTGTTTTCCGAATTGATATTTTCTCCGCGTGAACGAACTCACTCTCGGCCTGCTCGGTGCGTTGCTGGCCACGAACCAGCCGCTCGCCGTCAGCAATGTCATCCATGAGCAGACCGGCGTGGCCATTGCGGTGGCCGCCAATCCCGCGGACCGCGAACTTCGCGAGGTGATGCTCGCCGATGATGCCGCGCAGGACGAGGTGAATGCGTGGATCCAGGCGTTCGACGCGGAGACGCATACGAACAAGGTCGTCGAGGGCCAGGCCTTGGGCTTGCGCATCCAGACGCGGTTCAATCATGTGCGCAGCAGCTACGAAAATTTTCTCCACGACCACCCCGACTCCGCGCGCGGCCACCTGGCGTATGGGAGTTTCCTCAATGACATCGGCGACGAGGACAAGGCGGTGCTGGAATATGAGGAGTCGAAGTCGCTCGACCCGAAAAACCCGGCGGTCTGGAACAATCTCGCGAATTACTACGGCGAACACAGCCCGCAGACGAAGGCGTTTGAATATTACGCACAGGCCATCAACCTCAATCCCAACGAGCCGGTGTATTATCACAACTACGGCACGACGGTTTATCTCTATCGCAAGGACGCCCGGGAATATTTTCACCTCGATGAACAGCAAGTGTTCGACAAGGCGCTGGCGCTTTACCGAAAAGGCATGGCGCTGGCGCCGGACAACTTCGTTTTCGCGACGGACTTTGCCGAAAGCTATTATGGCATCAAGCCGCTGCGCACGAATGACGCGCTGCTGGCGTGGACCAACGCCATGAACATCGCGCACACGGACGCGGAGCGGGAGGGCGTGCACCTGCACCTCGCCCGCGTGAAGATTGCGGCGGGATTTTATGACGAGGCGCGCGGACATCTCGCCGCCGTGACCAACAGCGCCTACCTAGACATGAAAAACCGGCTCATCCGCTCGCTCGCCGACCATGAACATCCGGAGACCAATGCCGTGAACGTGGTGTCCACGAACACGGTCAGCTCAACCAACCTCACGGTGCCGGCGAAGTGATTTACGATTGACGATATACGATTGACGCGCGCTGTGATTTAAGGCTCGTAAATCGTAAATCGTAAATCGTAAATTGTCCGCATGAGCTTTTACGACAAATTGAAGTTCGATGCGCAGGGACTCATTCCCGCGATCATCCAGGAACAGAACAGCGGCCGCGTGGTCATGATGGCGTGGATGAACCGCGCCTCGCTGGAGAGCACGGTCAAGACCGGCAAGACGCATTTCTGGAGCCGCTCGCGTCAGAAGTTTTGGATGAAGGGCGAAGAAAGCGGCAATACGCAGACGGTGAAAAACATCGCGTTCGATTGCGACGGCGATTGCCTGCTGATTCAAGTCGAGCAGAACGGCCCGGCGTGCCACGAGGGCTACAACTCATGCTTCTTCCGCTCGGTCGAAGGCAATGGCGAGACGTTCAAGACCACGGAGAAACAGATTCTCACGCCGGAGCAGATGTATAAAAAGAAAAGCTGACCGCGCTTACTTGGACGGCAGCAGCAAGACGTGGGTCGGTTCGTCGCGGTTGCAGGTGAGCCAGCCATCGTGGTCGAATAGTTCGGCCACCTGAATGGAACTGCGGCGTTGCTCGGTGCTATCCTTCTTCAGGCCATCACCGCGCCGTCCGGGATGGGTGAAGTAAAACAGAAACGCACGGTCGCCGCTCACCACCACGTCGCAATGGTTGCCCATCACGCCGTCGTCCGCGCCGAGGCCAGGCTTCGCGACGAGATTGTCCGGCTGCTTCGCCCAAGTAACGCCGTCGTCGGAGCGAAAGACGCCGAGGCCTTTCCATTCGTCAATGATCACCCAGAATTTGCCGTGCCAGCGGAAGCCTTTCGGCCCTTCGCCCCGGCTCTTGAACGCAAGCCCCTTGTCCGTCCAGTCAATCAGGTTCGGACTCTCGGCATAGTGGATGGATTTGCCACTGCGCTCGTCGTTATAATACAACCGCCACGTTCCATCGGGCAGCTTCTCAATGCTGGGATCAATCACGCGGTCGGAAGCGAGCGAAAGTTTTTTTGGATTTGACCAGTTCAGTAGATTGGTGCTGGTGAGCTGGACGATGAAACGCGGATGGTTCCAGTCCGTGAACACGCCCGGCACGACAGTGAGAAACATCTGCCACGTTCCATCGGGCGCGCGCACCACGTCGGGTGCCCATTCGGTGACATTCGTGCCGCCGTATTCCGCCGGCAAATCAATCTGCGCCATGCCGACAAACTTCCAATGCGCGCCGCCATCCGCCGATTCCGCAATGCCGATGGGCGTGCCGTGAACCCACGCGACGCCGGACAAGCCGGCGGCATTCGCGCGGCGGTCGGTGTAAAACATCCACCACTTCTGCCCGAGCGGATTCCAGATGAGCGTCGGATCCGCCGCGCCGTCATAGACCGGGTCGCGATACAACGGCTTGGCCGCTACCACGCCCACATCGGCAGCGGCGGCAGACACGGCAGGCGCAATCAACAGCAGAACGAGGCAAAGGCCGGCAAATCTCATGGTCATGTCACATGAGATACAAATTGCGGTGGGAACAATCAAGTTGGAGAAAATGCCGTCCGCGCGTTTCCACACTTTCAATCCGCCGGCAAAAAATGCTTTCATGAAGGCATGGTTCCGTGCGTGATTTTTGAAGACGAACATCTGCTGGTGGTCAACAAACCCGCCGGCTGGAACACGCACGCGCCCAACCCGTTTGCTGGCGAAGGCATTTACGACTGGCTCAAACAGCGCGAGCCGCGCTGGGCCACGCTTGCCATCATTCACCGACTCGACAAGGAGACCAGCGGTGTCCTTGTCTTTGGCAAAACGCCGCTGGCGAACAAATCCCTCACGGAACAATTCACCGCGCGCCGCGTCCACAAAAAATATTTCCTGCTCACTGACGGCAAAGTTCCGCAAAAAGAATTCACGGTAAAAACTTCGCTCGTTCGCATCGGCGAAAAATACGCCAGCCGCGAAGGCGGAGAAACTGCCGAGACAAAATTTACACCGATTCAAGATGCCAAGTTTGGAAACGGAAAATTAAAAATGGTGAACGCCGAGCCGTTCACCGGTCGCACCCATCAAATCCGCGTCCACGCTGCCGAAAGCGGGTTTCCCATTCTCGGCGACACGCTTTACGGCGGCACGTCGTCGTCACGCGTTTTTCTTCACGCAGCGGAAATTGAATTCGCACATCCGGCAACTAACAAGCTGGTGAAGTTTTTTGCGCCGGTGGATTTCGATGCCGAACCCCGGCTCGCACTCCGCACCGCCGTCATCGAACCGGAAATGACAAACACCTTTCGCATCATTCACGGCGCGAGCGACGGTTGGCCCGGCTGGTTTGTGGAAAAACTCGGTGACTTTCTGCTGTCGCAAGCTGAAGCGCCGTTGAACGCCAAGCAGAACGAAGAATTGGCGCGGCTCGCAAAGGTTTTTTCTGCGCGCGGCGCGTATCACAAAGTCCTTTCACGTCACGTTCGTAAATCCAACGTGGTTGACGCCTCGCCGCAACTCGTCTTTGGCGAAGCCGCCCCGGAGCGTTTTGAAATTCTTGAAAACGGTGTTCGCTACGAGATGAGTTTCAACGAAGGCTATTCCGTCGGATTGTTTCTCGACCAGCGCGACAATCGCCGGCGTTTGCTGACCGGCCACATCGCGGCGGATTTTCAATTACTAATTGCCAATTACCAATTGACCGAAGGCGCGGCGAACACCGCGCAGCAAATTGGAAATTGGAAATTGGAAATTCTAAATTGCTTCGCCTACACCTGCGGTTTTTCCGTGTGCGCGGCAAAGGCGGGCGCGCGGGTGACGAGCCTTGACCTCTCCAAAAAATATCTGGAGTGGGGCAAACGCAACTTCACTTTGAACGGCTTCGACCCGGCGGCGCACAATTTTATTTACGGTGACACATTCGACTGGTTGCGGCGGCTGGCGAAGAAAGGCCGCACGTTCGACGCCATCGTGCTCGACCCGCCGACGTTTTCGCAATCGAAGGAGCACGGCACGTTTCGCGCGGAGAAGGATTACGGTAAGCTCGTCACCGCCGCGCTGCCGGTGCTCAAGCCGGGCGGCGTGCTGCTCGCCTCGACCAACGCGGCAGAATTTTTGCCGGAAGATTTTCTGGCGGACATCGAAACAGCGGTGCGGGCGGCAAAACGGAAAATCGTGAAGCGGCATTACGTTCCGCAGCCGCCGGATTTTCCCATCAGCCGCGAGGAACCGGCGTATTTGAAAACGGTGTGGCTGAAGGTGGTATGAAAAAAAAGCGGCTGCCATTTCTGACAGCCGCTCTTGAATTTAAGCCGGCAATTATTTTCCAACCGCCGCGACAATTTTCTTTGCCGCGTCGGCCATCGTGTCACCGTTGATGATGGCGACGCCGGATTCAGCCAAAGTTTTTTTACCGGCGACGACGTTGTTGCCTTCGAGCCGGACGACGAGCGGCAGTTTCAGGCCGGTTTGCTTCACCGCCGCGACGATGCCGGTGGCGATGACGTTGCAGTCCATGATGCCGCCGAAAATGTTCACCAAAATGCCCTTCACGTTCGGGTCGCTCAAAATGATTTTGAACGCCGCCGTGACCTGTTCCTTGCTCGCGCCGCCGCCGACGTCGAGGAAGTTCGCGGGCATCGCGCCGAAATGCTGGACGATGTCCATCGTCGCCATCGCGAGACCGGCACCATTCACGAGGCACGCGATGGAGCCGTCGAGCTTGATGTAATTGAGATTGAACTTGCTCGCCTCGATTTCCAGCGGCGCTTCCTCGGCGAGATCGCGCATCGCCTGGATGTCGGGGTGGCGGTAAAGGGCGTTGTCATCGAGACCAATTTTCGCGTCCACGGCAATGAGCTTTTCCTTGCCGTCCGGGCCGACGCAGATGCAGAGCGGATTAATTTCAACCATCGCGGCGTCGCATTCCCACCACGTTTTGTAAACCGCGCCGACAAGTTTCACGGCCTGCTTGGCGAGATCGCCGCTCAAGCCGAGCGCGCTGGCGATTTTCCAGCCGTTGAAATCCTTGAAGCCGACGAGCGGGTCAATGTGTTCCTTGACGATTTTTTCGGGATGCTTCTCGGCGACTTCCTCGATATCCACGCCGCCCTCGGTGCTGGCCATGATGAGCGGTTTGCTCACGGCGCGGTCGAGCAACACGGCGAGGTAAAATTCTTTTTTGATGTCCTCGGCAGCAGCGACGATGATGGTGCTCACCACACGACCGTCCGCGCCGGTCTGTTTGGTGACGAGCGTTTTGCCGAGCATATTCTCGGCGAAATTCACGGCGTCAGCAGCGGTCTTGGCGAGCTTCACGCCACCTTGAAAGCCGTGTTTGAACGTGCCCTTGCCGCGTCCGCCGGCATGAATCTGCGATTTGATGACGGCGAGCTTGTGGCCGGCGGCAAAAAGTTTTTCGGCGGCGTCCTTGGCCTCGGCGACGGTTTTGCAGGGCGCGCCGGCGGGCACGGCGACGCCGTATTGGGCGAGCAACTGCTTGGCTTGGTATTCGTGAATATTCATTTCAAAAGATTCTTCGACGCATTAAAAACCATTACCGACGAAAATCAACTTTTTTACCGCCGGTCGGACTAGCAAATGGCGAACAACTATTTTACTGGCGCGGGGTTGGATTCTGTGACCAAATTCAAATTATGAAGCGCTGGGCCATCTTCACCGTTTTTCTTTACGCCGCCACCTTGCTGTTGCTCACCGTGCCGGCCGTCGCCGTCGCCTTCAATGGCTGGGGCAAAAACAACGGCATTCCGCTCCAGAACATTGTGAGCCTTTACACCCAATGGCAATACTGGCTCTGGCTGGCCGTGCTGGTCGCCGGGCAAAGCCTGCTGCTCCTGCTGCCGATTCATATTGCCGAACGCCGGCTGCCCGCGCGCCGGCCGCTGAAAGTGCCGGTCATCGTGACCGCGTTTTTTCTGGCGAATCTGTGCGTCGCCGGAGTGGTGGCCTTGCTGTGCGCGATTTTCCACGACACGGGTTTGGAACCGATTGACTACATCAACCCGGTGCCCCATCCGCAAAACAGCAGCGGCTGGCATTATTTTTTATCCGTCGTGATCACGGTTACGATTTTCTGGTGCATCTGGGGAATGCTCTTTCGTCATTATGCCAAGGCCGATGATGAAACCACTTTGCTAAAACGCCTCACACGCTGGCTGCTGCGCGGGAGCATTCTGGAACTCATCGTCGCCGTGCCGAGCCATGTCATCGTGCGCCGCCGCGACGACTGCTGCGCGCCAATTGGGACGTTTTGGGGCATCGCGACGGGCATCTCCGTGATGCTGCTGTGCTTCGGGCCGGGCGTCTATTTTCTCTTTGTGAAACGGATGCGGCAGCTTCAGCCCAAGCTGGGGCCGGACGGAAAATAAATTTCCCCTTTAGCTTTCGCGCACCGACCTTTAACTTGCGCGGCCATGAAAGCCGTGTTTCCGCTGCTGCTCGCCGTCGCGTTGTCCGCGCCGGCGGCGCGCGCGGCGTTCATCAACGGCCACGCCTACACGCCGGTGTCTAGTTGGGCGGCGGCGAACGGCTTTCGCCTTTTGCCACGCACCGGCACCACCGTGACTTGCACCAACCGCACGGCGCGGCTGGTGTTTGAAAAAGATTCGCGCACGGCGGCCATCAACGGCGTGAATGTCGCGCTGTCATTTCCGGCGGCGCTGGACAAGGGCGAGTTGCTCGTCGCTCAACTCGATTTCACGAAGACGATCGCGCCGCTCGTCTTCGCGCCGACGACGCGGAAAAAAATCACCACGATTGTCCTCGACCCCGGCCACGGCGGCAAGGACACCGGCAACCGCGTGGGTGGAAGATTTTTCGGACACAGCGAAAAAACCTACACGCTGCTGCTGGCGCAGGAGTTGCGCGACCAGTTGAAAGCGGTCGGCTTCAACGTCATTCTCACGCGGAACCAGGACACGTTTGTCGAACTGCCGGTGCGGCCGGACATCGCCAACCGTAAGCATGCGGATTTGTTTGTCAGTTTGCATTTCAATGCCACCAGCTCCGGCCAGGCTGAAGTCAGCGGGACGGAGACGTATTGCATCACGCCCGTTGGTGCGAGTTCCAGCAACGCGCAGGGCGAAGGTGCGGGCTACGGCGCAACGCCGGCCAACGTCAACGAGAAGCCGAGTTTGCTACTCGCGTATCAGGTGCAAAAAGCGCTCATTAAAAATCTTGGCGCGGCGGATCGCAGCGTGCGGCGCGCGCGGTTTGCGGTGTTGCGCGATTGCGAGATGCCGGCGATTTTGGTGGAGAGTGGCTACATGACGCATCCGGTGGAAGGCAAAAAGATTTTTGACGCCGCCTACCGCAAACAGATCGCGGCGGCGATGGTGAAGGGGATTGTGAATTATCAAAAGCTGACCGCGCCGCCAATTGCACCGGCGGTCGGCTTGACAAACAAGGTTTTCACAGCTCGCAAGCAGCGGTGATTTTTTAATTCTGCATTCGGCATTCTTCCTTCATCATTTCCCGAATGAGCATCGCGACCAAGACCGGCGACAACGGCACCACCGCCCTGATGTATGGCCGGCGCGTGCCGAAGAATCATCCGCGCGTCGAAGCCTACGGCGCGGTGGATGAATTGAACGCCGCGCTCGGCCTCGCGCGTGCGACGGCGGCGCAGCCATTTGTCGGCGACCATTTACTCGCCATCCAAAAAGATCTCGTCGTGCTCATGGGTGAACTGGCGGTGGCGAACGAAGATTTGGCGCGCTACGTCAAAGGCGGTTTCTCGCTTGTCACACCGGCGCTGACGACGAAACTCGACGCGCTGGTCAAAGAAATTGAGGCGCAAAATATTTCCTTCAACGGCTGGGCGACGCCCGGCGCGACGCACAACTCCGCCGCGCTGGACGTGGCGCGCACGGTCTGCCGCCGCGCGGAACGGCGCGTGTGCGATTTGCAGACCGCCGGTGAATTAAAGAACGACGAAATCATCATCTTCCTGAACCGGCTGTCCGATTTGCTCTGGCTGTTCGCCCGCTGGGTGGAGTCAATTCCATAACAATGCAAACTGTGAGTTGCGCGGATAACCCATCGGTTTGAACCGGCAATATCCACAATTGATTTGGCAGTAATACAATTGGAGAAACCAACTTGGCGGGTTAGTGTTTCAAGTTCCCATTATTGTTTCCAATCAATGTCACCAGAACTGGCGATGTTTAATAAACGCCGAAGGTTTAGATTTCATCAATGACCATTGGCTTGAAATCCCGGCGGCAGTGTCGTCTCAACGTGACGCGTTCGGGAGCATTTACACTCTCACATTTTCCGCAGTAAAATATTCCCTAACCATTTAACCATGAAAACACAACCAACCCCCGTCAAACAATTCAATCAGGCTGGCACCCAACCGGCGCTCCAATCGTTGCGAGTGCCTGGCAACAAGACGGCGAAAGCCATTTTACTTTGGCTGGTTGCCATGATGACGCTGCTGGCAGTCCATGACGCGACCGCCGACACATTTTATTCCAAGGGCACCACGGGGGACCCGACCCAAACGGCTAATTGGACCAACATCTCGGCAGCGACTCCCGCCAATTTCACCAGCGGTGACACTTTTATTATTTTGAATGGATGTAATTTCACCAATCTGGCTGGGGTGGTTTGGACGGTATCGGGCGGGGCGACTGTTCAGATTAACAGTGGCGGCACATTGTCAATGGCTTCTGCTTCTACCGGCACGACTTTGAAACTCGGTGGAAATTTCGTTCAAAACGGAACTTTTGTTGCAAATAATTCCGCCCATAGTGCAACGATTGAATTTACTTCCAACGGCAGTTGGACGGGATCGGGCGACTGGAGCGGGGGCGCAGGCCAAATAAACGTTACTGTTGATTCCGGTGTGACTTTGACCGCTTCAGGCACGACTTCGGGATTCAAAACAAAATCGTCGAGCACTGGATCTTTCAATATCAATGGAACTCTCGACATGGGCACAAAGACCATCAATGGCAATGCTAATGGGAATGCAGCATTCAATTTGAACTCTGGCGGGACACTAATCACTGCCAACACGGGCGGGGTGGGGCCATTAACTGGCGGAACGGCTTCTGGGACGATTTATAATTTTTCTGCGGGAAAAGCGACTTTGAATGCTGGTGCCAATTACATCTTCAATGGCACGGTTGCGCAAGCAACCAGCGTGAGCCTGCCGGTCACCGTTAGCGGCCTGACTTTTAGCAACACGGCTGGCATCACTGTTAGTCAGGCGACCACGGTCACCAATTTGACGCTGACCGCCGGCGTTGTGACCGGCAACCTTACCAATGCGCCGGGCGGCACGCTCACCGGCGGCGGCAGCACGGCCTATATTAACGGCCCGTTGACCAAAACATTTGCCGCGCCCAGTTCGGCGTCGTTCACTTTTCCCGTCGGCACGGCTGCGGCTTATTCGCCAATCAGCTTGGCCAGTTTTACTGATACCGGCACCGGCGCTTTGACCGCCAGCGCCACCGCCTCGCAGAATCCGAATCAGGGGACTTCCGCCCTCGACAGCGCAAAATATATCGCACGCTACTGGACGTTGACCAATACCGCCGGTTCATCATTCGTCAGCCCCTCGTTTACCTTCACGGGCACATTCGTGGCCGGCGACGTCCAAGGCGGAGCCAATACCGCCAATCTGGATGTTCAGTGCTACAGCGGGGGCACTTGGCTTTCGCCAGCGGGTTATAGTTCCACGTCCACCACCGTGACCGGCACCAGCTTCTCGAACTTCGGCCAGTTTGCCGCCGGCGAGCCGCAAGTGGCACCCAATCTTTCTTCACCGACCAAGTCTGCCGTCACCAACGTCAGCGCGACCATCGGGGCAACCTTGGTTTCGTCCGGCATTTCGTCTGTCACTGAATATGGCGTCGTCTGGAGCAGCGCGAACAGTTCGCCGACGACGGCTGACAACAAAGTTCGAGTAGGTTTAACTGTTGGTTCATACCCGGTCACCTTCTCGACCAACATTACGAGTCTGTCAGCGGCCGCCACGATTTACTACCGCGGTTACGCGATCACTGCTTCGGGCACCGGTTACAGCCCGATTGATTCATTTGTGACGCTCACCAACGAGCCTGTCATCCAGGCTTCGGGCGTGTCCGGATACACCTTCCAGAACGGCAACTTGAGCTTTTCCTGGGTTCGCGGGAACGGTTCCCAGTGCATCGTGCTGGCAAATACCAATGCAGCGGTGAATGCCAATCCGGTGGATGGCACTTCCTACACCGCCAATGCGACCTTCGGTAGTGGCACGCAAATCGGTTCGGGCAATTATGTGGTTTATCTCGGCACCGGCACCAATGTCACCATCACCGGACTGACACCCGCCACCACTACTTACGTGGCGGTTTATGAGTTGAACGGTTCCGGCGGCTCGGAAAATTATCTCTTGCCGCCGGCCACCGGCAATAAGACCACCATTGCCACCCCGGTTTCAACCATCACTTGGACTGGTGGGGCGGACATCTATTGGAACAACACCAACAACTGGGATGCCGGTCTTGTCCCCGGAGTGGGAACCGCCGTGGTCATTCCTCTCGCGCCGGCGAACCAGCCGGTTTATTCCAATGTGATGACTGAGGCAAGCATTGGCGCCCTGACCAGCGCCGGCACCTTGACCATCAACACCAACGGTTTTAACAGCGGTGATTTGACGTTGAATAATGTGAGTGAAAGCAGCTCCACCACCGGCGCAAAGCTCTACATCGGCAGCAACGGTGTTATGAACGTATCTGGTGCCGTTGTGGCTACATCCAACGCCTGGATCACAGTGGCCAGCGGCGGTTCCTTGACAGCCAGCGGTGCCTTGAACCTCGGCGTTTCCAGCGGTGCAACCGTTGGCAGCGTTGGCATTGTCACCAACAACGGTGGCACCATCAACGTCGCCTCCACCGGCATTAATCCCGGCAACGGGTCTCTCTCTGGAAGCACCGGCGCTTCTGGTAACTGCCTGTTCGTGATCAATGGCGGCGTGAACAATTTGGGCAGTGTGGTTATCAAACGCAGCACATCCACCGGGACTCCAGCCATAGGCAGGGATGGCTTGGCGATTTATGGCGGTCAAGTCACGATGTCCGGTTTGGATGTCGGCAACAACAGCGCCAATTCCTCTTGTAGCGCGCTGGTGGCCGGCGGCATCGTCACCAACAAAGGCAGCGTTTTTGTTAGTCAGCAAAACACTCGCGTCTCGCGTTTCCTGCAGACCGGCGGTTTGTTTGTCGTCACCAACTTGGCCAACCCCAATCCGACTTACACTGGCTCAATAAACATTTATTCAGTCACGGGTGGAACGAACCTGGTCGGCGGCATTCTGTTCGGCCCCGCATCCAGCGGTGCTGGTAATATTTTCTTCACTAACGGCGCGGTGATGTATGTCGGCAGCCAGGGCATCAACGCCAATAGCGGCATCACACTGGCAGCGGCGCTCAACGACGGTAGCCTGCTCGGTGCCTCGGCTGACTGGACAGGCTCGGTAGCGATGAACTTGGCCATCGGCACCGAGACCTTCCAGACGGCGGATTTGAACGGCACACCGCATAACATCACTTACAACGGCGTCCTCTCCGGTGCCGGCAATTTGAATGTCACCGGCGGCGACGTCTTGACCTTGGGGGCGGCGAACACATACTCCGGATCCACCTTGATTGGCGGCGGCACTCTGGCGTTGGGTGCGTCCGGCTCGCTCGCGAGCCCGCAGATTATCCTCGGTTCCGGCACAACTTTTGACGTGTCGGCGCTGGGTGGTGCCTACAGCCCGTCGGCAGGACAGACGCTCTCCGGTTTTGGCAGCATCTCCGGCCAGATCACGGCCACCACCGGCTCAATCCAGCCGGGCAGCAATTCCGTCACGGGCACACTTACCTTTGGCGGCGGCTTGGCGGAAAACGGCACCGTCACCAACAACTTCGTTTTGCCCGGCGACAAGATTAAGGTCGGGTCAGGCAACACACTTTCCGCCAGTGGCGTAAATGTTGTGCAAATCACCGGCTCGGTATCCGCCGGCTCGGATTACATACTGTTCGACTACTCGGGCGGCTCGTTTAGCGGCAGCGTCGCCAATTTCACTCTGGCTGGCGTGAACGGTTATCTGACGAATGATGTCACCGCCCAAGCCATCAAGCTGCACGCATTGTCTTCCTTGCGCGCGCCGACCACCGTTGTCTGGGTTGGCAATTCTACCGTCAACAACTGGGATGCCGGTGTCACCACCAACTGGTCGAAT
>Ga0208872_1001309_pt1 | contig 15454 bp, 9 predicted proteins | sample CryBogCBH12Aug08_FD_185508 | JGI IMG/M metagenome (GOLD analysis project Ga0208872, IMG submission 185508) | Freshwater microbial communities from Crystal Bog, Wisconsin, USA - CBH12Aug08 (SPAdes) | ecosystem: Environmental > Aquatic > Freshwater > Lake | place: Crystal Bog, Wisconsin, USA...
AGTTTACCTCATTAACCGGGTAATTAGTGATGATTAAACTTTTCTGATCAGAAAAACTATCTGTACAGCTGGCTACAATTCTGATAATAGCAGGGCTGATCACATAGACCCTTATATTTTTCGCACTGTTTATATCAGGATGTGCTACATGAACAATAATTCCGTCTTTTAATTTTATATAGGAGGAAGATTCTTTTGCTAAACCCAAAAAAGGGCTAATCATTACTAACAGTAAAACTGGCAATATCAATGCATTCTTTTTTCTCATGGCGTACAAGTAGTTAATCAATGGTCTGCTGATCTGAGGACCGTTCTTTTGAATTAATTGCGGTGTAAAGCTAAATTCCCGTTAAAAAAAAGCAGGTTGTGATTGTACATGAATAGGGGCTAAAATGTTAACCAGCCTTTTTTTGCTTTACAAACGATCAAATTGGAAACATTTTATACCCTATGTGTATTCAAAACAGGCAGATGGGCAATATTCTAGCCTAAAAAAAGCAGGAATAATCTCTTAAAAATGATGAAAAAAGGCAGTATTGCTTGAATGAAAGCCTCTAAATGGCAGGGAATCAACTGTTTTTCTGTTGTTCACTCTGGTAAACAGAAGGAAGTTTACCATATTCAGCCTTAAAATACCGTGCAAAATACTTGGGATTATTAAATCCAACTTCAAAGGCAATTTCGGAAATGGTCATATTGGTTTTTTCCAGTAACTGAGCAGCTCTTTTTAATCGTATCGACCGGATAAACTCAATGGGGGTTTTACCTGTTATCGCAAAAAGCTTTTTATAAAGGCCAACACGGCTGATAAATAATTTCTTACTCAATTCTTCAACAGAAAAAGCATCATTATCCATATTTTTTTCTACTATCTCCAAAGCTAAGCTGATGAATTTCTCATTTTCTGAGATTACTTGTATGTCGGCAGGCTGGGCTTCCACCTTTTTCTCAAAGGTTTTGCGGAGTGAAGCCTGTTGATTCAGCAGATTTTTGATCCGGGATTGTAAAATCTCAAAATTAAAGGGCTTTGTAATATAATCACTGGCACCGGTCTGATAGCCTTCCAGCCTGTTTTCATCGGTGGTTTTGGCGGTAAGCAGGATAACCGGAATTGAAGAAGTCCGGGGGTCTGTTTTAATCTTCCGGCACAATTCAATCCCATCCATCTCTGGCATAATAATATCACTTACTATCAATGCAGGATGAAACTGTAAGGCCTTCTGCCAACCCGATTTTCCATTGGATGCTTCAATGATATTATACATCGCTTTCAGATTATCTTTCAGGTAAAACCTGAAATCTTCATTATCCTCAATAATTAAAAGGGTAAGTTTTTTAGAAGATAAAACCGGAACAGGAATTTCATGCAGGGAACTATCTGTCAGGTATTCTATTGCTTCAGAGTTGCCGGTTGCCACCTGATGCTCTTGTTCATTTACTGGTGTTAACTGTTCTTCCAGAACTATAATTGGAATTTCTACTGTAAAAATGGATCCTTTACCTGGCTCACTCTTTACCGTTATATTACCTCCATGCAGTTTCACAAATTCTTTGGTAATGGATAATCCAATTCCACTACCCTGATTTAACATAGAATCAGGCAATTCATTTTGAAAAAATCGTTCAAATATTCTGTCCTGTTTTTCCAATGGTATACCAATTCCAGAATCAATTACCTGTATTTCCAATATCTGATGATGTAACAGGTTATCGCCAGCTGGCATTTCCTTGGTTTGAACATTAATCTCAATAGTTCCATGTTCCTGTGTAAATTTAAAAGCATTCGATAGCAGGTTAAACATGATCCTTTCCAGTTTATCCGGATCAAATAAGGTAATCAATGCTTTATTTACAGCAAGAAATAAAAATTTTATATCCTTTTTTTCAGCCATATCCATAAAAGAATAGGATATATCTTTCAAAAAACGGATGATATCTGCCCTGGAGGGGTTCAGCTTTATTTCCTGTGTTTCCAGTTTCCTGAAATCAAGCAGCTGGTTTACCAGATTTAATAACCTTCTGGCATTTCTCTGCATTAATTCAAACTGGCTTCTGCCTTGTTTATCTGCAGTAATACTGATGAGTTTATCCAGAGGGGCAATAATTAAGGATAGAGGAGTTCTGAATTCATGGCTTACATTGGTCAGAAATTTAATTTTCATCAGATCCAGTTCATGCATCCTGCTCGCTTCCCTTCGCTCCTGTTCAATTTTAAACTTTTCCCTGGCTCTTAACAGGATATATCTTCTTGAAAAATATAGGATCCCAAGTATTACTAAAATATAAATAAAATAAGCAAAGCCTGTTCTCCAGAATGGTGGAAGTATGGTAATCTGTAGCTTTGTGGTTGAATCAGACCATTTTCCAATATCATTCGCTGTTTTTACATAAAAAGTATAAGTACCCGGATTCAGGTTGGTATAGGTAACTTTCTTATTATTCTGATCTACATATACCCAATCCTTATTAAATCCTTCCAGTTTATATGCATATTTATTTTTATCCGGATCTATATAATTTAAGGAGGCAAATTCAATGGAAAATATGTCCTGATTATAGTTTAAAGTTACTTCCCTGACAAATGTAATGGACTCTTTCATCAATACTTTCCCATTTACCATTTCCCCAGGCACTATACTTTTATTTAATAACTGAAAATCGGTAAAAACAACATCCACTTTATTATTGACATCTTTTATTAAGTTGGGATTAAATAAATTAAACCCGGAAGGCCCGCCAAACAAAATTTCTCCTGAACTGGTTTTAAAAGCGGCATTCGGATTAAATTCAGAAGACTGTAATCCGTCTGTTGCATTAAAGTTTCGACAAAATATTCTGTAATTCTGCTGTCCGTCTTCTTTAACAATCACCCGTGAGATTCCGTTGGGAGTGCTTAGCCAAAGGTATCCGGAATTGTCTTCCACAATGTTTAAGATATTATTATGGGGTAATCCATCCGCTATTGTAAATGATTGAAACTGTTTGGTTTTAGTGTTAAATACATCCAATCCCTCCCTGGTCCCCGCCCAAACGCGACCCTTATTGTCACAAAATATCGAATTCACATTAGGATTGCTCAGTTTATGCTCTAAATCAGAATAATGAGAAAAATTATTGGTATGTAAATTTAATACATCTATCCCCCATGAAGTGGCAACCCATAAATTTCCATTGTAATCCTCTGTAATATGGGCAATGTCATTGGAATGAACACTATTGCTGTCTGCGCTAACCTGGTGATGGTAAAAAAAATTTTCTTTCCGGTTGTACAGGTCCAAACCACCACCAAGGGTTGCAATCCACAGGTTATCCTTATTTCCTTGCCGCTCCTCCGTAATATCCCAGATACGGTCGTCTGCAATGCTATTGACCTGACTGGCATCATGTTTAAAATGATGAAAGGTTTTACCATCAAAACAATCCATCCCCCCAAAATAGGTTCCAATCCACAAAACATGGTCTTTACTATAATACAATCCAACAATTATATCATTGGTCAGAGATCCAGGATTGGACGGATCATGTTTATAGACCTTATAGGTATTGGTTTTACGGTTAAAATAAAACAATCCTCCACCATTACTGCCTATCCATAAATTTCCTTTTTCATCTTCAGCAAACCGGTTTACATCACTAAATGGCAGGCTGTTTTTATCAGATAAATGATTTTTATACAAAGGAAAATTAATGGCACTGGGATTATAAAAATTTACCCCTCCTTTAAAAGTGCCAGCCCATATTAATCCAATCCTGCTTTTATACAAACAATACACACTGTTTTCAGAAAGGCTCCGTGTATTTTCTATCTCATTTTTAATAAAGTTGATTTGATAATTTTTCTTGTTCAGAATATTAATACCTCCATGATCTGTACCAATCCAGATTAATCCCTCATTATCCTGTACTATGGCTTTTACTATATTATTATTGAGCCTTGCTTTTCCGGATTCTCTGGTAAACTGTTCCAGAGAATTGTCTGCCGGATTGAAATGAAAACATCCCAATGGAGTTATAGTTGCATAAATCCATAATTCTCCTGAGTGGTCAATATAAAATGAAAAATTTTTAGTTTTAGTTTCTTCAGCTTTTAACTTTAATACTTCTGTCCGGAAAATTACCTTTTCTGTATTGGGATCTACTTTTTCTATTAATCCGTTCTGATGCAGTATCCATATATTTTTATTAGCATCTGTTTGAACATCTGAAATAAATCCGTCTTTTATTGCATCGCCTTTTTCCCCGACAAGTATGGGATGTGAAATCTGGCCGGGTTTTATTACATAAATACCCTGAGACTCATAAAAAAACCAGAAAACCCCATTCAGTTTTAATACACCAGACAGGTTTGCTTCCGGTAATTGTAAACTTTTAAAATATAAAGCAGGGTTTTCCAGAAAATTGTCCATAATCTCATCATATACACTGTTTTGATTACTGACCGATTTTATCCAGAGTTTATGATCCGGCAATTCGCAGATATTCTTTACATAATTATCTTTTAAGGAAGCTGCATTATGGGCATCATTTTTATAAATTTTAAAAGAATGGCCATCATAACGGTCTAATCCGGAAATTGTGCCAAACCACATAAAACCCTTATTGTCTTCGAAAATAGTATTTACCTGATTATTGGAAAGCCCGTTTGAGATATCAATCCTGCGGAATGAGTATTGGCTTTGCTGCGCAAATACATTAAAATAAAACAACAAGAAAATAGCTGTAACAAAAACAGGAATGGTATAACTTTTAATCATAAAGCAATATGCATATCAAATATAGTTCAATATCCGAAATGAACAGAAATGGGGATTTATTGTACCGGTAACAGCTACCCTTAGTTTATAAAATATGGCAGTTATTCAACTTTGTATCTCAAACTATATAGTAAGCCTAACTTAATTCGGTATTACAGAAGCATCCATAAAACCATATATGAGAGATAATATGACAAATTATGCCATGTTCAACATGGTTTATCATGGGTTTGTCTTGGGTTTAATATGGGTTTAACCTCCCCATGTCTATACAATGATACATTCCCATTACGTTAATGAGTATTAAAAAACAGCATAAATAATAGGAAATAAAGTAAATAAAAAGACTGCCTTTTAATACAGGCAGCCCTTTCTTATCAAGAATAATATAATTAATACAATAGGTTTAAACTTCAATGCAAGAGTAAATTTTACTGAATTGTATATTTTTTATCTGCAGTAATTGCTTTCCATTGATCAGTTCGGAACGGTGCCACCGGATAATAACTGCTATTAAACAGATTGCCTTCCGATGCATCATCTGCCCAGTTATACCTTACTGCAACCGGATGCTCAATACTACCCTGGAATACCACAATTTTATCTCCATCAACCATTGCTTTGGCAAACTGGAATTTCTGGTCTTCGCCTGCAATTTCAAATCCTTTGACATACCCATATTTATCTTTTACAAACCATCCGGAACCGGTATGTGTAAAAGAAATAATGATTTTATTGCCCTCAATTTTCATGGATTGATATACCGGACCGGTATATTCCCCCTCCTGATGATATAATTGATGCAGCGCAAGACTGGCCAGTCTTTTACCAACTTCCTGCTTATTTTTAGGATGAATATCTGTAGGATTACCAATATCCGTGGTAACAATCATTCCGCTATTGGGTAAAGCAAGTGTTTGAGTCTGTGCTTCTCTTAATTCTGCCCATTTGCTGCCTGAATTACTATTGGCATTGGCTGATCCAAAACTGGCCAGTTGCACAAAGTAAAACGGAAGGGTGGAATCTTTCCAGTGATTGCGCCAGTCAGTAATCATCAATGGAAAAGCTTTACGATACTGGAATGCCCTGTCTGCATTGGACTCACCCTGGTACCAGATCACCCCTTCGATGGTGTACGGAATCAATGGCTGTATCATGGCATTGAACAATAAACTGGGATAATCATTAGGACCGATTACTGCTGAAGGCTGAAAAACAGAATCAATTTTAAATTTCCAGTCGCCTGCAAGCGGATACGATTTTTGGTTAGTAATCAGCTGTACATGTGCCGGATCTCCGTTAATTCCTCCTTCCCCTCCATCATCCTGTACCCTTACAGCAATAGTATTAATCCCTGCTTTTAAAAGACCTGCAGGAATAGCATATTTCCTTTCCTCAATCCAGCTATCATTGCTGCCTATTTTTATTCCGTTTATATAAGTTTCATCACGGTCGTCTATTTTTGCAAGTTCCAGTATACCTGGTTTTCCGGCATCTGCATCACTGATGGTGATTGACTTTCTAAACCAAACCCATCCGTCCAGATCAGGAAATCCCTGTTCTTCCCAAAAGCCGGGCACTTTTAATGAACCCCATTTGCTGTCATTATAGTTTTCATCCTTATAATGAACCGCATCCGCTGAATGATGTATGATACCTGTTGATTGTTCCAATTTTTTTAACCTGGCTGCATTACGCTGCTGGTTCAAAATTTCCATATTACCTGATTTCACCTGAGCTGCAATAGCTTTAAATTCCTCACTTTGTTCCATGGCCTGCTGGCTGGTCCAGGTTTCAGAATTAGTGCCACCCCAGGTAGAATTGATCAGTCCAATGGGTACTTTTAATTTTACGTACAGAGCCCTTGCAAAAAAATAGGCAGTAGCAGAAAATGCCCCTGCAGTGGATGGACTGCATACTTTCCAGTCGCCACCTGACAAGCTTTCCTTTAATTCGCCACTGGTCACTTTAGGTACTTCAAACTGACGGATCTGCGGATAATCTGCCTCCTTGATTTCCTGCTGATAATTATTAATTTTACCCCATCCGGCTATGGGCATTTCCATGTTGGACTGGCCGGAGCATAACCATACTTCCCCTAACAATACATTGTTGTATTCCAACTTATTTTTTCCAATTATTACCAGCTGAAATGGTCCTCCAGCCTCTTCAGGATCAAGTGCTACCATCCATTTGCCATCCTTTCCTGCTTTCAGTTTTTTAATTTGCTGCTTAAACTGAACTTCAATTTTTTCATTGGCTGCTGCCCATCCCCATATTTTAATAGGTTTATTACGCTGCAACACCATATTGTCACCAAATAATTTAGGCATAGTCACTTTAGCAGCTGCACTTAGTGATACGATCATTACAACAAGCAGGAACGTAAATCTGTTCATATCCAATCGGTTTATAAGTTTAAAAAGTTGAATCGTTTGAGAAACAGAGCCCAAAGTTGAAAAATAATATTGGGATATCCATTATTATTTATATTATCTTAACCAGCAGTAAACCACTATCTTGTTTAAGTCAATTTTATTATTAGAGGTGTTCTATCTCTGTAACTGTACTGCTTTTTCCTTTGCCATCAAAAACTTTTAGCTTAATAAGTCCTTTTTCCGCAATGGGTTTATGATAAATGGTACTGCTGATAACTGGTTCTGTTCCATCTGTTGTATACCTTATTGTAAACCCAGGTAACATTGTATTGGCTTTCACCATATTGTTCTCCACTATAGCCCCAGCAGGCGGAATCCTGTAAATGAATCCCTGATGGTAATAATCTAATCTAGGTAATTCCCGCACAGATAGGGTATGCATAAAATCACTCCAGCTGTCAGCAAATAGCTGTTCTCTCTGAACAGAATCCGTTATAGTTTCCCAGTGTTTTTCTGCAGACCAGGCTTTTTCTGCAAAAACTACCAGTTTGGGCAATAACATATATTCCATACGTTCTCCTGTCTTAACTTTCTCACTGAATAATGTAGCATTAAGCCCAATAATATTGGCTCTGCTTTTATCCTGTAATTGCTCCTTGTCATCAAAGAAGGAATGGGCTACAGGATGAAACTGATAATCAGCATAGGCATTCAGATAATAATTATAAGGTATAAAGGAATATACTTTTTTGGCATCAATATAACCACCCCAGTAATGGCCAGGTTCCTGATAACTGGTATCATTGGCCAGGTCAAAATAAAAATTACTGGTACAGGACATTACTATTTTATATCCAGCATTGGCCAGTTGATAAGGAAGGTCTTCTGCACCAAAACCAATCACATTATTCCATACATAGACTTTAAAATCTTCCTTTTTAAAATCAGGGTTGGGCAGGCTTTCCGTTTGTCCGTTGACAGTGGTTTTACGCAATGCCGCTTCTTCCCAGCCAGAAAAAGTCAATCCCCTTCTCTTTAACAAAGTATTGACTTTACTTATATAATAATACCAGAGGTCTCCTGTTGCTTTAAGCTTTGGGTTAGCAGCAATCAATTGCATGCATAAAGGAGATTTTGTCCATGCACCTGCAGGTAATTCATCCCCACCGAAATGTACAGTGGACAATACTGCTCCGGCATCAGTATACATACTTTTAAGTTCGTCTGTTATTTTTTCAAGAAATGTATATACAGAGGGTTGGGCCACACAAAGCACATTATCATTAAACATCTGTGCAGAATAGTAAGTAGAACTGTCATTCAAATCCCTCAGTAAATACTTTTCAGCTTCTATTTTGTTACCTGTCTTAATATAACGCTCATAACGTACATCCATTGCTTTTATAGCCGCACGGGCATGTCCGGGTGTTTCCACTTCCGGAATAACAGTAATATGCCTTTCTGCTGCATATTTCAATAATTGTATAAATTGTGAGCGGGTATAATACCCATTATCAGGACCAAAATCTGGAGCAGGCCCAGAACCAAATGCAGGTATCAGATTATCTTTATCATCTGCTGGCCAGCCTCTTTTACCTCCAATATCTGTTAATTCAGGTAATCCGGGTATCTGCAACCGCCAGGCTTCATCATCACTGAAATGAAAATGCAATACATTCATCTTATACAATGCCATCAGGTCAATGATTTTTAGTAACTGTGGTAATGGCTGAAAATTCCTTGCAATATCCACCATTAAACCCCTGTAGGCAAATCTGGGCTTATCTTTGACAGAGACTAAGGGAACGGCGATTGATGCTTTTTTAGCCGACCAGCTTCCTGGATCCAATAATAATTTCAATGATTGTATACCATAAAAAATACCATCCCTGTCTGCTGCCGCAATGGTAATACCATTTCCATTGACTGTTAACTGGTAGCCAGTGGCTTCACCTGTTATTTTCTTAAGTAGAATAGTATGGCTTTCTGGTGCTGGCACTTTCGTAACAGTATTTAAAAGTAGTTCTTTCAGTTCACCGGATAAATAAGCTGCTTCTTTTTTAAAAGCTTCATCAGAAACAATAGTTGTATTGCTGTTCAGTATAAAGCTTCCGGACTGAGCCTGAAGTGATACGGGTGTGGGGATAATCTTTATGGCCTGATTAGAAGCAGCGTCTATACTGGCATTATCCTGATATATTTTAAATGCAGGAATTGTTTTTCGGAAACCGGATTCATCAGTAGCAATCAAATAATCCTTTACCGGATAAGCCTGATTGTTCATTACAAAAAACAATCCGGAAGGTATATCTGTACGGTTAACTACCTGACTCGTAAATAAAAAACTGATGGATAAGGAATCTCCATAATACAGAGAGCCTCCAATACTTTTTGGAGCAATCTTATAAAAATCACCATTGATATGGGTAATGCTAAAACCTGTTGTAACAGAGCTGTAATCAATCTCTTTCATGGTATTAAAATACAGAGCCCAGTCGCCCTGCAAAAACTGATTCAGCTGAGGATGGCACACTATAAAAGTAGACAAGGATTTCTTTTTATCCCTGCTTTGATCAAATTTCCATTTAACCTGCAACCCTTTAGTACTGATTAAAGAAGGTTGAATTTCCGGTTGTGAATAACAAGTAGTACACATCAAAAAGAAACAAATGGCAATTAGAAAATTCTTACACATAGATCAAATTTAGTCAGGAATGAAATAATGTAAACAGTTTTATGGAAGCTGTTCTGCCTGTTGTACAGACATAATTGTTTTTGTAACCATTTTGCCTATGGGTTTTCCATTTATTTTTAGTATTATATTTACAAAACAATTATGAAACCTTCCATTACAATAGAATATTGCCCAAAATGTGGCTGGTTATTAAGGTCTGCTTACTTTGCCCAGGAATTGCTCACTACATTTAATGAAGATCTAAAATCAGTTACCCTTATGCCCAGTGAATTTGCTGGCAGGTTTAGTATTTATCTGAATGAAGAAAAAATATTTGACCGGAAAGAACAGGGGCATTTTCCCGAGATTAAAGCTTTAAAACAACTGATACGGGATAAAGTTAATCCTGGCAAAAGCCTGGGGCACACTGATAAAAAATCAGATCAACTATAAATTTTAGCAATGAGTACTATTCTGGAGAATATTTATATTTTTTATATCTTATTGTTTTTAATTGCATTTTTATATGCTTCGGTTGGGCATGGCGGAGCCAGTGGTTACCTGGCTATCATGGCTATATTTAGTTTTTCCCCTGATATCATGAAGCCCTCTGCACTGCTTTTAAACCTTTTTGTATCGCTCACTTCTTTTATTCAGTTTTACAGAGGCAAACATTTTATTTGGAAAATATTCTGGCCCCTTGCCCTTGCTTCTGTCCCATTTGCATTTCTGGGTGGCTTAATTAATTTTAATGGTGCACTTTATAAAACAATTCTCGGAATATTGCTATTGATTCCTGCAGCCAGATTTCTTTTCTTTCCCAATCCGCAAATCACATCCATTCATAAAACAAGTATTCTTTTATCTCTGCTGATAGGCGCTTCAATCGGATTCCTTTCCGGATTAATTGGAATAGGCGGAGGCATTTTATTATCACCGGTTTTATTATTGTTACACTGGACCAATCAAAAACAAACTGCAGCAATCAGTGCTTTATTTATTTTTGTAAATTCAGTTTCCGGACTGGCAGGACAATTATCAAAGGGCATTCATTTTAATCCGGAAATGTTTCTTTTCTGTGGGCTTGCATTTGCTGGAGGCTTAGCAGGTGCTTATCTTGGCGCTTTACAATTTAAACAAACGATTCTAAAAAACATATTGGCCATTGTATTACTAATGGCAGCAATAAAACTGATTAAAATATAATGTCTGTAAAAATCAGCATATTTGGTCAACTGACTGAAATAACAGGATCTGAACTTGAATTATCAGGAATAAAAGATTCAGACATGCTTACACAATACCTGTATGAGCGATTCCCGGATTTACAGCATAAAAGCTTTGCTATTGCTGTGGATAAAAAAGTAATCCAATCCAATACTTTACTAAATAACAATACTGAAATTGCATTACTCCCCCCTTTCTCAGGAGGTTAATTATGGATGGAAAACAGCATTATACTGAAAGATACAGCCGGCAAATTTCCCTTCCTGAAATTGGTATATCCGGTCAGCAAAAACTGAAAAAAGCCAAAGTATTAGTCATAGGTGCCGGCGGTTTAGGTTGCCCTGTTTTACAATACCTTGCAGTAGCAGGTATTGGTACATTAGGAATTGCAGATTTTGATAAAGTAGATTTGTCTAACCTTCAAAGGCAAATTTTATATACTACAGATGAAATTGGCTTACCTAAAACTCAATGTGCAAAAAAAAGAATGCTGCAGCTGAATCCGGAAATCCTGATTCACACTTATGCATTTCAGTTGGATAATTCCAATGTATGGGATATAATAAATGACTATGAAATTATTATTGACGGAACAGATAATTTTCCTTCCCGCTATCTTATCAATGATGCTTGTGTACTTTTAAAAAAAGTACTTATTTATGGCAGTATTTCCAGATTTGAAGGCCAGGTTGCAGTATTTAATGTAACTGATAGTCATGGAGCTGTAACTGCCAATTACAGGGATCTGTATCCGGAACCGCCTGCAATGAATGAAGTTCCAACCTGCAATCAGACAGGTGTGATCGGGGTATTGCCTGGTATGATTGGAATGATGATGGCCAATGAATGTATTAAATATATTACCGGAACAGGAACACTCTTAATTAATAAGGTACTGCTGACAGACATGTTGCAATACAGATTTCTGGAAGCTTCAATAGAACCAAGATTAGAAACAAAAAAACTAATACCTTCAAACAGGTATGCCTTTGAACAAAAAAATTATGGAGTAACCTGCATGGAACAAATAGAGTATAAAAATATAAATGCCTCTGAATTTAATCAGTTAATGAAGCAATCCGATACTATAGTTATTGATGTGCGTGAACCTGGTGAGCAGCCCATTGTGACTGAATTTGACTGCATCAATATACCAATAGGAAATTTTAAGGAGGCAATTCCATTCATAAAGGAAAATACTGTTTTATTGTTTTGCCATTCTGGTATCAGAAGTTTAATAGCAGCAGAATTACTAACAGGGAGCCATAAAAAAATTTATAATTTAAAAGGCGGAATAATCAGATGGAAACCCAGTCATTAATAGTGCTTATGAATCAAAAAAAAATCAAAAATATATTTGTACAGGGTGCAGTTTCTCCTTTTTTTATAGCAGAAAGCATCCAGCAACACAGCAATAAGACGAATATTGGTGCGCATAGTATATTTCTGGGACAAGTAAGAAACGACTTAATAGACACCAAAAAAGTAATGGCCATTGAATATACTGCTTATGAAGCTATGGCATTAGAGCAGATGGATTTGATCCGGGAAGATATTTTCGAAAAATATGCACTCACCTGTATGCATATTTACCATAGCCTGGGTACTGTTAAAGCCGGCGAAATTTGTTTATTTGTTTTTACCTCTGCAAAACATAGAAAAGATGCTATTAATGCTTGTGAGGAAGTAGTGGAGAGAATAAAAAAAGAATTACCCATTTGGGGGAAGGAATTGTTTGACGATCATGGATATCAATGGAAGAAAAATGGTTAAAACAATTGCACCCGGTATTAACAGCTTATTGTTTAAACTTTGAAGAAAAACCAGCAATCAGGATTCAATTACAAATCAATATTGATGATGAATACAATAGCTTTTTATTATAAATAAATTTAAAAAAGCTATTATAATGTAACATTCAACTCATTTCATTCTTTTTTGCTTGACATATATCATAAGTTGTGTCTTCAATACTTCCTAATTTTGAAAAAAAAAATGGAATTATTTCGCCCGGACAAGCCTGTCAGTTATGAAAAGGAAGATAAATTTCAACGTTACCCTTTCGCAAAAAGAATTGCAAAAATAGTTTCATCCGGTAAATATCCAAAATCACTGGTTATAGGCATATATGGTAAATGGGGACAGGGAAAAACATCTGTCATGCATTTTATCAGAAATGAAATTTCACAGGATACTGTAATTATTAATTTTAATCCCTGGCAATTTCATGAACAAAAACAATTGTATAAATCATTTTTTGAAAGTTTTGCCAGTGCCATGTTGAAAAAGCATCCGGCACAAAAAGATAAAATTGAAAAAGTATTTAATAAATATGCAGATGCATTAGGTTCTTTATCACATCAGTTATTTCATAATAGTCAGGATCAGGATGTATCTGAAAGGCTGAACAGAGAATCTATAGAAGACCTTAAATTATATGCGGATGAATTGATACTTGAAACTAATTGTAATTTTGTAGTTTTTATAGATGATATTGACCGCCTTGATATTAATGAAGTCCAGTCTATTTTTAAATTAGTAAAACTACTGGGAGATTTCCCCAGGACTTCTTATATACTTTCTTTTGATGATGACCTGGTAGCAGCATCTCTGGGTCCGCAATATGCCAACAGGGATAAATCTTCCGGATATGAATTTCTGGAAAAAATTATTCAGCTACCCCTGCATTTACCTAAAGCGAATGAACAGACTTTAAGGAAGTATACCTTGGAGCTGATTGAAAATGTACTGGATTTCCTAAACCTGCATCTATCAGAAAAAGAAATATCCGATTTTATTTCAAAGTTTGATGAGGCTTTTCTTCCAGCAATAGATAATCCCCGCCTGGGAGTTCGTTTTGCCAATTCACTTGGTTTTTCCATCCCTTTATTAATGGGTGAAATTAAAATCAGTGATCTGATGGCGATAGAAGGAATCAAAACATTTTATCCGGAATTATATCATTTTATAAGGAATAACCAACATTATTTTCTGAAAAAGTATACCGGATTGAACGGTAATCAGGACAATCATGAAGCTGAAAAGAAAGAAGTAAAGTTTAAGCTGGATGAGGTTTTGCATGCTTATGATAATAAGTTGAAGATTCATATCCTGGATATGCTGATGTCGCTTTTTCCCCAGCTTAAAACAGCTTATGAGAACTTTGGTTTTCCTAATAAAGTATATGAACAGTGGTACAGGGAAAGAAGAATTTGTTCCCCTCACTACTTTGAAAGGTATTTTTCTTATGTGGTAAGTGAAGGGGATATTTCAGATATTTATTTTAATGAATTGCTGGCAGACCTTGAAAGGGTTTCACCTGATGAATTGGTAATTCGGTTTACACAGGCGCTAGAAAAAGTAAAACCAGATATCTTTCTGTTTAAACTAAATAAATTTATACCTGCATTCAGCATTACAGAGGGAGTAACTATTGCAAAAGCACTGGCACAAATAGGAAACCTGTTTTATAATTCAGGAGAAACATTGTTATTCAGTACCATCAACCAATTGGGCTTTATTATTTACAGTCTGCTCAGAAAAGTACCTGCAGATCAGCGATTGGAAAACTGTCTGGAAATATTACAGTTAGCTAAACCTTTTGAATTTGCCATGGTTATCCAGAATAAATTCAGGAACAGGAAACAACTGGAATCTGATGAAGAATTTTTATCTGGCACAGCGCTAACAACCATCTCCGGTTACCTTATCAATAAGCTGGAACAGGAAAATGTTAAAAAAGACCTGTTCAGCATTTTACCTGATCATGAATTACGGAGTTTGTTATTACTCTATTCAGAAATTAAACGGGATAAAGATGTAAAGAAATTACTTAAAAAACATCTCAAATCTAATTATGAAAATGCTTTATCCATCATCAGGGTGTTCACGCCAACCATTCATAGTTCAAAGAAACCTACCCCATATAAAGGAGATTTTGATGAAGAGTCTTATCATGACCTGATGAGTGTGGTGGATACAGATTTACTTTATTATACCACACTGTACACATATGGCACATTACAATACGAGCCTGATGAAAACAGAATAAATGATGAAATAAGCAATGCAAACCTGATTGCAAAATTTCAAAAAATGCATCTGGAGAAAAACAATACATCCCCAACAGTTAAATTAGTAAAGTAACAATAATCGTTTCTTCTGTAACTTAGGTAACAGTTAAATGTAAAAGTTTACAGCTACTTTGCAGTAATTAATCTGTTTTCCATGGAAGTATTTGGCTTTTTACTGGCAGCTTTGATTGGAATATCACTGGGCTTAATTGGAGGCGGCGGCTCTATTTTAACCGTCCCAATACTTGTATATATTTTGGGGATCAGCCCTGTATTGGCAACATCTTATTCCTTATTTATAGTTGGTACCACTTCCCTGGTAGGCGCGGTTAATTATTACAGGATTGG
>Ga0208872_1001312_pt1 | contig 15391 bp, 20 predicted proteins | sample CryBogCBH12Aug08_FD_185508 | JGI IMG/M metagenome (GOLD analysis project Ga0208872, IMG submission 185508) | Freshwater microbial communities from Crystal Bog, Wisconsin, USA - CBH12Aug08 (SPAdes) | ecosystem: Environmental > Aquatic > Freshwater > Lake | place: Crystal Bog, Wisconsin, USA...
ATTTGCTGTCCATCTGAATTATTCTCCCGATGTTGCGAGCGTGAAAGAGATTCTTTGAGTGCTCACACTCTGTGGAGTATTCCCTGCGTCATAGGCGTGAAACTCATCTGGGTGTAGGTTTTAAGAATGCTGATCTGTAATCCTAACCCTTGCTTTTCGAGAACCTTACACATGGCTCACTTTGAACGCGGAGCAATCATGAGAGCTCCATCAGCGGAAGTTCGCGCGGGCGGAAAAGGAATTGATGCAGCACGTGTCACTCACTCGCTCGGGAAACCAGCAACTCTTCTCACTCCCTTGGGAGATTTAGATGGAGAACAATTTACCCGATTCCTTCTGGATGAAGGGCTAGATTTCAAGACATCGAGTTATCGCGGCAATATTCGAGTCGCAACGATGTATCACGAGATTAATTCTCCAACGACGACGATCGTGAATGAAGAGGGACCGACTATTTCCACTTCCGAGTGGATGGAATACCTGCGCGCGATCGAGCGAGAAATTAAGCCTCGAGAGATCGTTGCAAGCATGGGTAGTTTTCCGCATGGAGTTGGTGAAGCTGAAATTGCTGAGTTCATCACTATGGTGCACCGCAATGGTTCCCTCATCTTCTTCGATACCGCTCCACATTTCTTGCGGTGGGCGCTGGCACACGGCGCCGATATCGTCTCCCCCAATCTAGATGAGGCTGAAGCGGCAATTAGTGGAAGCGCTGAGGATTTGTTCAAGGGCGAGGACTCCAATGGCGAGGATCGCGCAAAGCGCGCGGCGCTGGCCTTCTGCGAACTAGGTGCACAAGTGGCCATCGTCCATGCGGGAGCTTTGGGATCTGCATTGGCATATGCGGGCAGGAGCACATTTGTTCCCACAGCGAAAGTAGTGGTAGCCAGCACGGTGGGGGCTGGCGATTCTTTGGCTGCCGGGTTTATTCTCAAGTGCGAAGAGCAAGGAGATGTAACTCAACTAGGTTCTATTGATCTGAAAATTGCGCTGCAGTTCGGAACCGCAACCGCTGCTGCCGCTTGCGAGATGGGTAGAGCAGGTGATGTTGATCCGACCCGCGTTAAAACTCTCTTTGAGGAGTTAGTACAAACGAGTTAAAACCTATAGGCATTCACAATGAAGTGGGGCACTATGAACGTCGAACAATACGAACGTGTGAGATCAGATAAAGGTTTTATTGCGGCGCTTGATCAGAGCGGCGGGAGTACTCCCAAAGCTCTCCACATCTACGGAATTGATGAATCTCTATATACGACCGATGAACAGATGTTTGACCTTATGCATCAGTTCAGAAGTCGAATCATCCAAAGTCCAGCATTTGATGGTGATCGCATTCTTGCTGCAATCCTCTTTGAGATGACGATGGAGCGATCTATCGAAGGAATTACCACCGCTGAATATCTCTGGGAAAGAAAAGGCATTGTTCCATTCTTAAAAATTGATGATGGACTGATGCCAATGCAACACGGTGCGGCGCTGATGAAGCCAATTCCAGAGTTAACTTCACGACTTGAAAAGGCCAAGCAATTTGGAATATTTGGAACAAAAGCGCGTTCCGTTCTCCATGAATCCGATTCAATCGGAATCAGCGCAGCGGTTAACCAACAATTTCAGATTGCCGCGCAGGTAATTAATAAGGATTTGGTACCCATCATCGAGCCTGAGGTGGATATTAAGAGTCGTGAAAAGCATTGGATAGAGCACATTTTGAAGAGAGAATTACTAGCAGCTCTCGACTCTCTTACGAGCGCTCAAAATGTGATGCTAAAACTAACGCTCCCTGATGAACCCAATTACTACCTTGATCTCATCCATCATCCGAGAGTGATTCGGGTTGCCGCACTCTCAGGTGGTTATACCCAAGAACACGCAACGTCGGTTCTATCGAAGAATCAGCGGATGATCGCCAGCTTCTCGAGGGCTTTAACCGAAGGACTTGGGGTGCATCAGAGTGAAGTCGAGTTCGACAAGACACTTAATGCATCGATCGAGAAGATCTATCTTGCTTCAATTTGAGTAGCTCAAGGATTACCCTTCTGGGATGAGACTTCTGCTCAAGATTCTGCGAAATTTCTTCATCGTGATCGTGGCCCTCTTTCTCGCCCTCTCTGCCTTCTTTCACTTCGTTCATTATCCCAACGTGATTGCGGCGGTTCGACTTGGACTTGCTCCGGCATCAAAAACCCCGACGCTCCTTCCATGGCACACGGTTCCTGCATCTACTAGTCCCACCACCTGGCCAACTGGTAGCGAAGCGATGCCAACAACAGTTACCTACAAAGGTGTTTCTATTTCATGGGATGAGTTCTTGCAGAAGTCCTATACCAATGCATTTGTAGTTGTTCGCGACGGCGTTATCACCTACGAGTATTACAACAATAAAGCTGGAATGAGTAAGATAACCCGCTTGCCTTCATACTCCATGGCAAAAACCTTGACCTCACTCGTTATTGGTCAATTGGTTGCGGAGGGAAAGATTCATGAGAGCGACACCTTCGTCTCCTTCTTCCCGGAGTGGAAAACGGGTACTTCATTCGACAAGGTGACGGTCCAGAGCCTGCTCGATATGGAGGCGGGGGTCGGCGTAAAAGACGACTACCCAAATGGACCAGCCGGATGGGGCGTGGGTATTGCACAGATGTATGCGACCACCGATATGAATTGGTTTATCTCACACAATCGCAAGATGCTCGAAGCACCTGATACGAAGCCAGATTATCGAAGCGTTGATACACAGATGCTCGGACTCATTATTCAGAAAGTTACTGGAACTACTGTCTCTAACTATTTCAGTAAGCACATCTGGCAACCCATCGGTGCTGCCACAGATGCAACGTGGAATGTGGATCACATCAACGGTCATGAAAAAACTTTCTGTTGCTTTAATGCTTCAGCTAGAGATTTCGCTTTAATCGGAGAATTGTTCATTCACAATGGAGTGGCTGGTTCATCAACAATCATTAGCCCAAGTTGGATGAAGCGAATTTCTACACCTGCTGTAAAACTTGATTACGGGTGGGGTTACGGGGCTCAGGTTTGGCATCCCTATCCTGGAATTGATTTAGCAATGGGACTTCACGGTCAGCAAGTATTCGCTGACCCCAAGACCAAGACCGTCATTGTGAAATTAAGCGATTACCCCAATGGTGATGACCCGCAAGATGCCATTGCATCGGTACTTCATCAAGTGGATCTTCTTAAGAAAAAATCTTAAGAAGTGCGCTGATCGGTTTGCTTGACTCTGATGGATGGCGGAACTTCGCACTCGCATTCACTTTATAGCTGTTTCGTCGTCCAACGCGAGTGATTGTCACATATCCAGCCTCTTCGAGGTCGGCCAAGATCGCTTGAGTGCTTCGCTCGGTAATGCCCACGGTGTCAGAGATATCTCGAACCCTAGATTCCGGATACCTACTCAGGTGAACAAGAACATGGCCATGGTTTGAAAGGAAGGTCCACTCTCGGCTGGCTTCAGAGCGCTGGTTCATGCCCCCACTTTACCAGTAGTTTGACACATGAATTTTATTTCATGTATTGTGCTTCCTACAATCCCTTAGGAGGAGGCAACATGTCCGGTTCATGGTCGTTGGCAAGCGCCAACCTAACGTCAGTAGCTGTTCTCGTCTTCGTACTCGGCTTTCTCGGAGCCCTTATTAAGAGCGATGTACGCATCCCCGATCAGGTCTACCAACTCATTTCGATCTACCTGCTCTTTGGCATCGGCCTCAAGGGCGGCCACGCTCTCAAATCTGTAACTGCCCACAGCTTCATCAAGCCGGCGATCGCTACCTTGGCCCTCGGCATCGCAATCCCAGTTCTGACCTTCTTCGTCCTCAAGCTCATTCGCAAATTGAGCGATGTCGACCGGGGCGCCATCGCAGCCCACTATGGCTCAACCTCTCTCGTTACCTTCTCGGCTGCCCTCCTCTATCTTGAAAATAACAAGATCCAGGTTGAAGGCTTCGCCGCCGTCTTGCTCACCCTGCTTGAAATCCCAGGTGTTGTGGTTGGGGTTTACCTCGGGTCTCGCAGCATCTCGCAAAAGGTGCAATGGCACCAGACCCTGAAGGAGGTCATCACTGGAAAGACTGTCCTCCTACTGGCTGGCGGTCTCCTTATCGGTGCTATCACCACGGTTGCTGGCTACCAGAAGGTCACGCCATTTTTCGTTGATCTACAGAGTGGTTTTCTCGCACTCTTCTTGATGCACCTTGGATACCTTGCGGGTTCTAACTGGGGAGAGATCAAAAAAGTTGGCGGGTCGGTCGCCGTATTCGGAATTCTCTTTCCCATTCTTACTGGAACCCTTGGGGTCACCGTTGGTCATTGGGTAGGGCTTTCACTGGGTGGCGCAATCATCCTTGGGGTGCTTTGTGCAAGTGGCGCACTGCACCTATGAAGAACTGGCAAACACTAGCGACACACTACTTAGCGATCGTGGTCACTCCATCGGGCCACCCGTAAAAAGGCTTTTTCAGATTTGGAGCATAAAATTGAAGACCGTACGCTCCAGATATGTTTACCTTCCAATCATATTTAAGGTCAAAGTAAGCGCCTTGCGGATTGAGGCCATGTAGAAGCTGGTCTTTACAGTAACCGTCGGCAGGCAATTTCTTGAAATTGATTACAGCAACCGTTTTGCCGAAATCGTTATCGCCCATAAGTTGCAAATAAACTGGTGATTTAATGTTCTTAGGAAGGCAAACTTCCGTATGGATGACATCGCCTTTGAAGGTTTGATACCAGCCTGCACTGCCGTAGGCAAAGGGGGCGGAAAGCCCCAACATCAGTACGAAACCGAGTGCTGCGGCTACTTTAGATAACCTCTTCATTTCTCTCCCTCTCATCCAAAAAGATCTCTTCAAATGAGCTGATGCGCCGGAGGATTTCTTGCGCTTCTTCGTTTCGACCTAGTTTCTGAAGAATACTAGCCGTCTGCTTCTCTAACTTTATGACTGCCTTCCAAGGTGGATTGGAATGGCTGACCATCAAACTTTTTGCTTCCGCAAATAGCTGTAGGGACAGTTGATATTGACCCAACGCTTTATTGGCTAGCGCCATTCTAGCTTTTGCCCACATGAAGTGAGTTTCGTCTTCAGCGAGCTCTGCATAATCCAATGCAAGCTGAGCATGAGCAAGCGCACTCGCTCCGTCTCCTAGCCAGACATGGCAGAGAGATATCTCCTCGTCACAGTGAGCCATGGTTTTTAAATCTTTTAATTGCTTGAATCGGACTCGAGCTTCCGAGAAGAATTCTAGAGCTCTCTTCCAATCTCGCAACTTCTCAAGCGCAGTTCCAGCGTCAGCATAATTCCTAGCAACGATCGCATCACAGGTGTCCGGGTTTGCATTGTCAATTGCCCGCTTATAGGCATCAAATGATTTTTGATACTCCCTGGCTTGATACCAGGCATCACCTTCTTCATTTAAGAGGTGCGCCGCGTCCTCTGCCCCGATTTCTTGATAGAGATTTGCTGATTTAGCCAGAGCTCCTGCAGCTTCGAGGGCGCGATTTAAATGTCGAAGTGAAAACCCAATTCCGAAATAGATATGTGCCATCTTTAAAGTACTCGCTTTCGCGCCAAGCCCTTCGTAAACATCTCTGGCGGTTTCGCAAAAGGCCAAGGACTCCTTGTATTCGTGTCGTCCAGAGGCGTTGTAGCTCAACTGAAGAAGTGCCTCTACTTTTGTCTCACCGTCATCAGATGCGACCTCTTCCCAAAGCCTTGATTCTTCTTGATCGTCTTCTTGCATGTCAGTCCCTTCGGTTGGGAAAGAAGACAGTAGGCGGGAGGACTGACAATCTCATTCGGGCGCAGAAATAAGCGCACAAGGGATAGATCCATGAAAGCTTCAGAAGTTCTATATTTTGACTTTCGATCCTTCCTCTTAAGTAATAATTCTCAGTACACGCCTATTCTTCTCGATCGAAGGCACTCGAAGCACGCCTTGCAGCAGTATTCTTAATTTGATCGAGATGCCCGCAGATCTATAAATAAGTAAATTTCAAAAAAGATTTTCTTTGATGAGAAAAGGAATCCAAACTAAATAAGTATCCTTAGCTAAATAGATTCGAGTTAACAATTGCCCCGAGGATCATCCCAATAACCAGTCCACAACCTGAAACTACAAGTGCTACCGTGGAATATTTTTCATTTTTGGTTTTGGCCACAGATCCTAAAATTAATCCTATTGGTCCAAAAATTATCGGGAAAAATAGAAACGCCACGGCTCCAAATATAATTGCACTTGAAGAGAAGGCATTATTACCTCCTCTTTCCCGCCTAATCGAATTGAATCCTTGTGAATTGGAATTTGCGCCGCAATTTCCGCAAAATTGGGAATTATTTAACGCTGTGCCACAGTTTTTGCAGAACATTCATCTTCCTTTCCACTGCTAAAACTAGTTTTCTGGGAATAAGAAAAAAGCTTTTGTTGTCTAACATCGTTGGATGCGGTGGTACTCTAAACGAAATTTAAGGACTTTGAAAGAGTCTTTATAAAATTAAAGGAGAGCTAAATGTCAATTCCCGTAACTACTTCTTTCGAAATACCAGGCAAGAAGATTGAATCTATAATTGGTCTCGTGTTTGGTGCGGGTAATGTTGCCTTTGGATTCAGCACCTCAAAAAAAGCCGGCGGCGCCATGAATAAGGCTGAGGATTCAATTGCCGCCGAGGCGGCAGCGCTCGGGGCAAATGCCGTTATTGGCGTGCAAATGTCAGTAGATGGTGCAGGCGGCGCACTATCACGTTCTCAAACCGTGACCTTGCTTGGAACTGCAGTGAAAATTGTTTAGGTCAAAACAATTTTAGTGCTAATGCTTGGCACGACAGGATTGCATTTCAAACAACGTCGCCGTGCTTGGTGTCGGTGGCGTAAACATGCCTCCTAAGGCTTTGCAAACGGGGAAAGCGCAACCACAGCCTTCTTTATAAGCGCTCGACCTTGGCTTAAATATTGGTTCGCGGACGCAACTTTGGAATAGTCTTGGGTTTGTATAGCGGCTAAACTCATCTCCATACCTTGGGCATAATCATTCCAAGCTTGGATGTACATATTTATTCCCGCTAAGAATTTTGGATCCTTCGGACTTATTGCGTCGAGTTTGCCAATGTAAGCATTTACATCTGGAATGAGTCCAGATAGAACCTGTGCAGTTACGGCGTCTGAAGTGTAATTTGAACCTGTTACTGAGGAATACCTAGAAAGCAATTTTGATTCCGTCGGTGCTAATTTTTTAAGAACCGCTACCCACTTTTTAGTATCCGATGAAGGACCAAAAAGTCCAGCGTGGCTACTTGAAGTTGTAAATAGAGAAATGGCAATGAAGACCCCAGTCGCTACCAGAATAGATTTTTCGCGCTGTCTGATCATGGCTTTATTCTCTCTACTAAAGTAATGCAATAAGGTACAAACTAGTCAACAATCTAAAAAAAGATCACGCCCAAAGAGTGAAGAAGTCGATGCATTTATTATGCCTTAGTCACAGTTCCGACAAAGCCTAGATTCAGAGAAGATTATTGAGCTCGTGAAAGGCTTTACATCTTGCCTATCTAGTAGAGAAGGGTTCAAGAAACGTGTTACAAATTTCTAGGATTATTTCATAAATGTCAAGCAAATTTAGTAAACCTGCACACGAACCCTTCCAGGTGCCCAGGTGGTAACAACCGCCTTGGTGCCCCGAGTGGGGGTCGAACCCACACTTGGAGGATTTTAAGTCCTCTGCCTCTGCCATTGGGCTATCGGGGCGCACGCTCAAGTGAGCGAGTAAGTGAGTGTACTAGAGGGATTTAAGGAGGCTAAACGCCTCCTAAGTATTCTTCATAGTATCAATTAGGTGATTTACGCCGTTGAAGTTGTCTTCCACAATGGCACTAAGCCATTGGTAAACCCAAGGAATGACAATGACCAAAGGATTAAGAAATGCGAACGGTTTAGGACATACCTACAAAGTTGGAAATTCTTACAAGACGGTGATTCGTCGCAATGGCAAGGTATTTACTGCCACTGCTCCAACCCAGAAGGATTCACGCCATAGAGCCATGTTAAAGGCTGAAGGCATTACTGCAGCCTCAACAAATGCAACTCTTGAAAGTATTATTCTGGAGAACTTTCTCTTGTCATGGCTTGAAAACGAACATCGGCACAATATCGCCCACTCAACTTATTTGCGCTATCGCTCACTGGCTATCCATCATATAAATCCAGTCATTGGAAAGATCAAGATTTCAGAATTATCATCTAGGGATATTTCGGAAACTCTCAGCTCTATGCGAAGCAACGGGCAAAGCGTCCGATCCATGCAACAAGCAAGAGCCTTGCTCTCCATTTGCTTAGGCGAAGCCGAAAATCTTGAATACATCGCACTAAATCCTGTAAAAAAAGTAAAAAACCCTCAAGGTAAATCCAAGGCATTCACGCCTTTGACACTTGATGAGATTAAACGCCTCCTTAATACCTTTGAAGGCACATATCTCGCCGCTCGACTGCACATCGCACTTCTTTGTGGCTTACGTCAAGGCGAAGCACTTGGCTTGCGCTGGTCGGATATCGATTTGGTTAACGGCACTTTAGAAGTGAAGGATCAGATACAAATCGTAAATAAGAAGCCCGTGTTTACAAGCCTTAAAACTGAACGTTCGAGACGAACGGTGATATTGACACCCGACACGATTGCGGCTCTCCAAAGGCACTTCAATTTCGTCGAACAATTGAAAAAACACGGTTTAGGAAATTGGTCTGAATTGGATTTGGTATTCCCCTCTGAAGACGGCACACCTCGTTCCCCTAAAACTGATTATGACCAATGGCAAAATGCTCTAAAACTCTGTGGGATAGGCCCCCGAAGGCTTCACGACGCCCGTCACAGCGCCGCAACGCTCATGTATGCCTCAGGAGTCGGTATCGAGGTAATAAGTAGGGCGCTAGGACATTCGACTAGTGCCATTACCTCTCGACTTTATGTGCATGCGGCAGAGCAGCCACTCAGAAATGCCGCGGAATTAATCCAACAAAGACTTAAACTTTGAAAAATCAAAAATCTACCGTAAACGCTTCCTGAGCAAAATCAAGTCGGGAGCTGCATCGGGTGATACTCTTTTTGTACAGCTAATGAAGCGGGGTAGACCCGCTTGACCGATGACTGGGGTGTAGTTCTCGCCTTATTTGGCGACCCAATAGGAAAAAAATGATTAATGAAAATGGCTTGATGATCGATGAAGAAACAGGCGAAATACTTGAAAGAGACATTCGGATAAACAAGAAGGGGCTATATGCCCCCCTGGGAATTCCAGCGTATAACGTTCTTGCAAGGGCTAAAGAGCATGGTGCTAAAGATGTCTTAACCGCCCTTCTCACCTTTAGACATAAAGACAGTAATCATGTCTGGCCTTCACAGAAAAGCATTATGTTCCAAAGTGGTAGGGGTAAAGAAACTGTTATCAAAGGGACGGCGCTTCTCGAAGAATTTGGATTTGTGAAAGTAAAGCGAATTTCAGATGGGTACAGAATGCATAACCATTATTTTATTCAGGATTCCTGCTACCTCAGTGAGCTTATGAACGAAAAAGCTCGTACATACCTTCAGCCAGTCGGAAGTTGCCCAGTATGCGCCAAATTACTATTCCCTGGCACATTCAAAAAAAGTGGAGACAGCATGGCCCATTGGGGCTGCAGTGGGAATTTGGGCGAAATGCGCGCGAAAAGTCGTCCGCCTATGGTGAAAAAATCAGCCAATGAGGTTAAAAGTGATTTGTATTAGCAGTTACTTATAGTACTCGTACAGAACCGCGGGAGCGTTGGAGCGGTTCACGAAGTACTCCCGAAACGCCAGCCTCTGAGGGCTGGCTTCCGTAACGCATTATTCAAGTTCGTCGGGGGCTTACTGCCCCCTCCAACGGTCAACGAGAATTAAACGAGTTGAGTGTTGGCTCCGCTTCGCATCGCGCTGGATTCAAACCTTGGGGGGTTAATTAGGGACAAAATGTGGCATTAAAAATAATGGAAACTTAAAAACCGACACCACTTAGTTTTACCCTCGTGACTCTGGCATCAAATGCTTGGCGGAGAACTAAGGCCCAAGCCATTATTAGTTTGTGTTGATGTTATATCTAGATATCCCTCTAACCCTGATATCGAACCACTCATTACGCAAACTAAATAGACGTCGGCTTGTCCGAGCATATAGTCAGATGCTTCACCAAAAACATTCAAGGCGATTCCGGTCCAATTAGTGAAGTATGTGTCTGCAGCTCCATATAAAGTTGATCCGCCTGGGTAGTCACTCGCTTGTTGAAAATAACAATCCAGATATGAATTAATTTGAGAAGATGGCGACCATTGACCCGATAAAGATGCACGTATGTGGTAGTTCGATCCGCCGTTCAAATTGTTCTTAGATATGTCCGCTACAACAAATCGTTTTAGCCCGGACCATGCTGTTGCAGATGCTGGCCCAACTACGTCTCTTGCAGCAATATGGTACGACCAGCCCCCTGATGTTCCTGGTGCGCCTTGTGGCCCTTGAAGCCCCATTGGACCTTGCAATCCTTGAGAACCGTCTTGACCCGTCGCACCTTGCACTCCTAATTGCAAGGTTGTGTAACCAGTGGGACAACTTAGTTTTGCAGGGTAGATAACCGCGTGAGATTTGTTATTAGAGCAAAGCAAATATCCCGTTTCGGGTGAATTGCTCACACTTACTGCAAAGGCAGTGCCAGAAACGAAAATGGTCAATGCCGAGCCAATGGCAATCAATTGGTTACGTGATACCGTGATAGCAAATTTGTGGTTCATAGGTGCCTCCAACCGCGAATACACCTAGTATTTAGGAAAAATCTTCGGCTGGATAGTACCTATCTAACAGATCTTGATTTAAAACCCGTCGGGTTGAAGGTATTAGCGGCGGACCTAAGCCCAATTCAAGCAAGGGCGGAAGTGCCGACCAATGATCGCGAGAAAATGATAAATTCTTGATGACATCAAATCCAACTAAATAGTATTCATTTAGTACTAATTGTTTGAAAGCAACCTGGACTTTTCTCTTTAATCGGTGGACAATTCGAGCACGAAACAACTTCATATTGCGTTAAAAACCCACACTTGGAGGATTTTAAGTCCTCTGCCTCTGCCATTGGGCTATCGGGGCCATCAAGATCTTTATGAAGTGGAGAGTGTACTAGGCAATAAAGGCATGAAATTTCGGCTTAAAGGAGTGGGTCTTGAGGAGTAAGTCTTGCCATGCAGAATTGAGCAATGACTCGGAACTTTTCAAGGGTCTCTGTAGTCAGATTAAGCCTGACTAATACAATTGACCTATGTTCACGATTAATAGAGCCCACCTAAAGAAGTTAATTGAGATTGAAGAAGAAAGATTCTTGAAGCTCCATCCAAAGAGCGGTGAATTATTTAACTCCGCAAAGAAGGTGATGCCTGGCGGCGTCCCTATGTCTTGGATGGCCAAATGGCCAGGGGCATATCCGCTCTTCGTTGACAGCGCACAAGGTGCGCACTTTACGGATGTAGATGGAAACGAATACGTCGATCTCTGTTTGGGTGATACCGGCTCGATGACCGGACACTCCCCCGCACCCACCGTTGAGGCGATTCACGCCCAGCTCAAGCGGGGGCTAACAGCAATGCTGCCTACCGAGGATGCTGTCACCGTATCGTCTGAACTTTCACGTCGATTTGGCTTGCCTCTATGGCAATTTACCGTGACAGCTACCGATGCGAATCGCCACGTCATTCGCTACTCCCGTTTGATCACGGGTCGATCAAAAATCATTGTGATCGACAAGTGCTATCACGGCTCGGTTGATGAAACATTTGCAACTCTTGATGAAAATGGAAACACCGTTAAGCGTCCGGGAAATCTTGGAGCACCAGTAGATCTCGCGGAAACCACAAGGGTAGTTGAATTTAATGATCTCGCGGCGATGGAAGCGGCCTTAGCTCATGGGGATGTAGCAGCGATCTTGATGGAGCCAGCGATGACCAATATTGGAATCGTCCTTCCAGAACCAGGATACTTACACGCTGTCGGAGAAATAGCTAAGAAATATGGCGCTGTATGGATCATTGATGAAACCCACACCATCTCTGTTGGTCCCGGCGGAATGACTGCGCTTCATGGCTTGAAGCCCGATGTGCTCACCATTGGTAAAGCGATTGCAGGAGGAATTCCGACAGGAACCTTTGGTATGCGCGAAGAGATTGCCGATCGTATTCGCGAAAAGGTAGAACGCGAATTGATTGACACTGGTGGAATCGGCAGCACACTTGCAGGTAACGCCTTGAGTTTGGCCGCAATGAGAGCGACCCTGACCCAAGTACTTACCGATGAAGCATTTGAACGTATGGTGGCTCTCGGTACTCGTTGGTGCGATGGAGTAGATGCAGCCATCAAGGAGTTTGAACTCCCTTGGTACTGCTCACGCCTTGGAGCCCGCGGTGAATACCTCTTCCAAGCGCATGCTCCGCGAACCGGAAAAGAAGCTTCAGATGCTGGTGACTTTGAACTCGAACAATATGTTCATCTTCGTCTGCTCAATGATGGTTTCTTGATCACGCCATTTCACAACATGGCCCTTGTCTCCCCTGAGACAACTGCAGCGGATATTGATGCGCACACCGCTGCCTTTCGTGCGATGTGTGCCGATCTAGTTTCTAGCTGATCGCTTAACCTTGCCGGAAGTTGATTTCGCCGATGTAAAGATCTCATCCAGCATCGGCGGAGTCAGCTTCTTGGTAAATGTATTCTGCTGACTTGGGTGATAGCTCCCCAAGACCCGCACACTCTTACCTTCCGCTGAAATAGCGGTAAAACTCGCCGCATGCCCAAACTTTGGACGCGGCGTCGGAAGCGAAAATCCCATTGATATTAATTGAGCGATCAAACCGGTCCAGGCAAAGTTTCCGAGAGCTACGTAAACCTCTGTTGTGGGAAGCAAGAGTTCAATCTCATCTGCCATGAATGGTGCGCAGGTTGCCTTCTCTTCCGTACTTGGTTTGTTATCAGGCGGCGCACATCTCACCGCACAGAGAATCCGAACGCCAAAAAGTTCTTGACCATCCTTGCGAGATTCACTTATAGGAATTTTGGCCAATCCCGTGCGATGTAGCGATGAGAAGAGAAAATCTCCGGAACTATCACCTGTAAAAATACGACCCGTTCGATTCGCACCATGGGCTCCTGGAGCTAATCCAACGATGACTATCTCTGCCTTGGGATCTCCAAATCCAGTAACTGGTTTGCCCCAATAATCGTGATCGGCATAAGCCTTGCGCTTGGTAATCGCCACTTCGTTGCGCCACGAAACTAGTCGTGGGCAGAGGGTGCATGCAGTGATCGCCTTATCGAGCGCGGCGATTGATTTATAACGCGGCAAGGCCCCAGGCGATTCCGTCGAGAATATCTGACTCTGATGCGATGAATTCCAGAGCGCCGGTGAGTTCCATGACGCGAGATAAGACCAAAGAACCCGCGGCGATTACATCTACACGGCCCGGATGCATGTAACCAAGGGCCGCAATCTCTTCACGGCTCATCGATGCAAACATCGCAGCGACCTCGTGAACCTTATCCCTCGAGATTCTAGATAGGTGTATCGCATAGCGATCATAGGTATCTAAACCAAGCGCAGCAGCTGCAACCGTCGTTGCGGTTCCAGCAACGGCTATCAATGTGTGTGCAGCACCAAAATCTACTTCCGAACCAGCATCAAGAATCGCTGCATCAATATCCAAAGTGGCTTCTGCCAATTGCTGCTTACTCGGTGGCTGAAATGTGAGGTGCCGCTCCGACATCCGCACACAGCCGATATTTACTGATTTGGCGGCCTTTACATTCTTCTCGCCGAGGACAAATTCTGTTGATCCGCCGCCAATATCTACAACTAAAAATGGCGCGAGCTCTTGGCCAAGTTCACGTGTTGCACCAGTAAACGAGAGTGCAGCTTCTTCAGAACCAGGAATCACTTCAGGTGCAATTCCCAAAATATCTTCTACGCCACCAATAAAAAGATCACGATTGGCTGCGTCACGAGTCGCACTTGTTGCGCAAAAACGAACTCGCTCAACGCCCTTTAGCCGCATTACATCTGCATATTCGCGGGTTACCGCAAGGGTTCTTTCAATGGCCTCTGGAGCAAATGCTTTGTTCTTATCTACTCCCTGCCCTAAACGCACAACCTGCATATCTCGATGCACTTCGCGAAAATTATCTCCGTCGATATCTGCGATAAGTAGTCGCAGCGAGTTTGTTCCGCAATCAACCGCTGCTACTCGCATGAACCGACCTTCCACCACTCGGGGAGCGCAGCCAGTGCTTCATCACCAAGTGGATTTACGCCGGGTCCGGCGCCAAGAGAGTGAGCAATTAAAGAGTGAAGACACTTAACGCGATCTGGCATTCCGCCAGCAGTAATTCCATCTACCTCGGGGACATCCCGGCGCCAAGGGAATGAGCAATTAAAGAGTGAAGACATTTAACTCGATCTGGCATTCCGCCAGCAGTAATTCCATCTACTTCGGGGACATCCATTCCCAGCGCAGCACGCGCTGCAAGATAATCATCATGAGCGGCGTGGTATTCCCCCGCAAGGACTGGGTCTGTTTCCAGCCGGGCCTGCATCTCTGCCATCATGCCCGAGCTCTCGAGGGTAGAAATAGCACCGGTTAGCTTTGGGCAGGTGGCGTAATAGAAAGTCGGAAACGGTGTGCCATCAGATAGGCGCGGAGGAGTTTCGACCACATCAGGTTTTCCGCAGGGGCATCGATGTGCGATGGCATGGACATCTCGAGGAGTCCGACCGAGTTGCTTGGCAATCGACTCTAAATCTTGCGCAGTTGGCTTATCGGACATTAATTCTGTCCCGTCGAAGTGATGGTTGAGACCAAGCGTGAGTACCAAGGAGTTCCACCTGGCGCGACACCTTCAATGGGGGCGACAGGAACTGTCTTCGCGGCCCCTTGTGTGGCATTGCTGAGCACCACATATTCGCGTTCTCCTGGGTAGACATAGTGCAGACGAATTCGAGCTTGGGTTGCAACGTACTTTGGATCAGACCAAAGCGTTAACTCTTTCTCCGCCTCAAGGAGTGTGGCCTGCGAAGCCGCTAATTGAGCTTTGTAGGCATCAATTTGAGAGCGCTGCGCAAAGAAACTATGAAGTGGCGGAGCCAGAGTAATTGCTAAGACCAAGAGCACCGTGGCGAAGGCTAAGCTCCGCCCCGAGATGCTCTTAAACATGCGTAATCTTTACAGATTAACCATTGAAACGTGGGAAAGCCCCGCGCCCTGCATAGAGAGCTGAATCATCGAGCTCTTCTTCAATACGTAGAAGTTGGTTGTACTTAGCTACGCGCTCAGTTCGTGCAGGAGCACC
>Ga0208872_1001316_pt1 | contig 15369 bp, 9 predicted proteins | sample CryBogCBH12Aug08_FD_185508 | JGI IMG/M metagenome (GOLD analysis project Ga0208872, IMG submission 185508) | Freshwater microbial communities from Crystal Bog, Wisconsin, USA - CBH12Aug08 (SPAdes) | ecosystem: Environmental > Aquatic > Freshwater > Lake | place: Crystal Bog, Wisconsin, USA...
GTCGGTCTGTCTGCTTGTGGTCTGTTCACCGCGTTCGGCTCAAAGCCAACAGGTGAATGAAGTGGTGCGTTATTTCAAGCAGCTCGGGCGTGACGGGCAGATTTTGCCCATCGTGATCGCCGGAGAACCCAATGCCAGCGAGGGCGACCAGCCGAACGGATTGGCCGAATGTATTGTGCCCGCGTTGCGGCACCCGGTGTTGCCAGATGGCACGCTGGATACCACGCGGCGAGCGGGGAAATTCATTTTTGTGGATGCCCGCCATGGCGCGGAGAAACGGGAGATTCTCGCTACCGATCACCGCTACGCCGAAGCCGACTTGGAGATGGCCAAAGTTCAGTTGATCGCCTTGCTGCTCGGGGTCGGTTTCAATGGCTTGTGGTGGCGGGAACAAAAACGTCATTTCTTTGATTTGGCCGTGGCTCAACAACAGGCGCGGGAAGCGCAGACGCAAGCCGAGGAAGCCCGTCGGCAATTGCAGATTGCGCAGCAACAGTCGCTGGAAAATCAAAAATTGCCGCGCGAGATTGAGGGCCAGATTCAGGACGCGCAAAACCAGGTGCGGGAAGCTCAGAGCCAGACGCACGAAGCCAAAAGGCAGCTTCAGGAATTACAAAATAAATTCCAGGACACGCAAGCCCAACTGGAAGATGCCCGCCAGCGGGTGCTCGCCGCAGAAAGCAAGGCTTTGGAAGCGCAGAATCAGGCGCAGGAAATGCGGAACCAGTTTGAGGCGTCCCGCCAGCAAGCCCGCGTGGCGGAGAACAAAGTTCTGGAGCTCCAAAATCTTCCACCTGCGGATCCAAGCCCGACGCAGGAATCCCAGAACCTTCAAAGCCAGCTCGAAGCCGCTCGCCAGCAGGCGCAGGCCGGCGAGGAAAAATTTCTGGCCGCGCAACGCCAGGTTCAAGAATTTCAGAACCAAGCCCGCGCCGCGAAGGAGCAAGTTCAGGATATCCAGAACCTGACCCGGGATATTCAAAACCAGATTAAAGCCGCCGAGGCTGAAATTCAGAAAATCCAAAACCAAAGCCGGAATGCGCGTCGCCTGACCAAAATTTTCGCGCTTTTGGCGGTGCTGGCCTTGCTGGCCGCCGGCCAGGCCCTGCGGCAGCGTCGGGTCACCAACCAAGCTCTGGCCACCGCGTCGGCGGAAGCGGCTGGAAAATTTGAGCAGGCCACCGGCGGCGTGGAATCGGTCCGGCTGGTGCTGCAAAAAATCGGCGGCGCGGAGCAAGCGGAAAATCGGCGGCGCAGCTTGGATGAACTGGTTTCGGGAATTCCAATTGAGCAAATTTCCGAGGCGCTGGCGGCGTCTGCAGTCATCGTGAACGACTCGCAACGCAGCTATTTTCAACTCGCCGTGCTAGATAAATGGATGAAGACCAATTTGCCGGAAGCCATCCATTGGGTTTGCCAGTTGCCGGACAGCGATACTAAAAGCAAAGCACTGCAAGCCTGCATTGATGAACTCGCCAAAACGGATGTTCCCGCCGCGCTGGTGCTGACTGAATCTTTGCCGGACGGTGTCGGTCGCGCCGCGGTGCTGGCCCGGTTGTGGTTGCAGGCTGAGCCGTTTGCCGCTTGGGAATGGATCAATCGGATGGACCTGCCGCCGGCAATCATCCAGCTGCGAAAAACCTCATGGCCATGGACCAAGTTTCTTCTGAACGCAGATTCTGAGACTTCGACAATTGTCACCGAAGAAAGTGAACTGTCATTGAATCCCACAAACGGTTCGGCTCAAACCCCGTCACCGCAGTAAAAGTGATTCCCGACTGTTGCGGTAACTTGTCTCAATCCCACAGCCGATAAGGCAGGCCGTTTTTTTCCATGAAATTCCCGCAGCGCGGGCAGCGGCCCGGATCGCGCCACGGTTCCACAAAATGTTTGGCCGCCACCGGGCAGGCCGGCGGAAACTTCTGCCAGACCAGCCGCTGATTGGCCGCACTGTCGCGCAAAACCACAGGCGGAATTTCTGGCCGAAAAAAACCGGGAAATCTTATTTTCTCCGCCACGCCCGCGCGCTGGCGCAATTTGGTGAAGACATCCAGCAATTCCCGGCAGTCGCGACACACCACCGTCTGCACCTCGCAATGGCTGCCGCTGTCCGCGCCGCCGGAAACTTTGGCGCGGTAGTGACAATACGGACATTCAAAGTGATACGTCCGGCCCATGAATTTGAAATGAAATACCCGCAACCGCCGTCCGAGGCAAGCGCGTCGCGCTAATCTGCCTTCGCCGCCGCGATAAATTTTTCCACCAGCGCGGAGGTTTTTTTCTTGAGCCACAAGGCACCGACCCGAATCGGCGGCAGCGCCGGCTTGAGCGGAATCAGTTTCACCCGCGTGCCGACGATGCATGCGAGGCTGCTCGGCACCAGCGCGATGCCGCGTTCGGCTTCGACAGCGGCAACGATGCCGGTGCCGCCTTCGTGCTCCTCGGCAAAATTTGGCTTTAGGCCGGACGCCGCAAACAGCTTGCGCGTCTCGACGTGATATTCGGGATAATCCTTGCGGTTCAAACCAATCAGCGGTTCGGGCGCGACCTGCCGGAGCGTGACGGCTTTGCATTTGGCAAGCGGATGATTCGGTGCGACCGCCACCACCATCGCGTAGCGGGCGATTTCCACGAACGCAAGTCCACGCAACATTTTGGCCGGCGGAGGAACGGTGAGCGCCACCTGCAATTTCCCGGTGGCGAGCTGCAACAGCATTTCCTCCGACGACAAGTCATGCAGCGCCACGCGCACGTCGGGAAAGGCATCCTGAAATTTCCGCAGCATCGCCGGCAAAATCTGCACCGTGAGTGACGGTGCGTAGCCGACGTGAATCTCGCCGCCACCGCCTTTGGCAACGGCCCGCGCCTTGTTCACCGCCGCCTCGACGCGCGCCAAAACTTCGCGCGTTTCCTTTAGAAAAACTTTGCCCGCCGGCGTCAGCCGCACGGATTTCGCGCTGCGTTCCAGAAGTTGAAAGCCGATTTCGTCTTCGAGGTCGCGGATTTGGCGGCTGATGCCCGGCTGCGAGACATGCAGCTTCAGCGCCGCGCGCGAGACGTTTTCAGCCTCGGCCACGGCAACATAGTAACGGAGATGGCGTAATTCCATGCGAATTCTAGTATAGCTTTAAGTTATAGTCAGGCAAGCAACATGGTATTTCACCAAATCGCCGGCACCACGTAAGGTGTGTCCATGATGATTATTCGAAAGAGCAATGAGCGTGGCCACGTCAACCACGGCTGGCTGGACAGCTATTTCACCTTCAGCTTCGCGGATTATTATGATGCGCAATGGCAGGGCTACCGCAGCCTGCGCGTCATCAACGACGACCTCATTTTGCCCGGCATGGGTTTCGGCACACATCCGCACCGCGACATGGAGATCATCAGCTACGTCTTAAGCGGCGCGTTGCAGCATCGTGATTCCATGGGCAACGGTCGCGTGATCAAGCCCAGCGAATTTCAATACATGGCCGCCGGCTCCGGCGTGGAACACAGCGAGTTCAATCCGTCAAAAACAGAAGCCACGCGCCTGCTGCAAATCTGGATCAAGCCGGATGCGAAGGGCGTGAAGCCGCGTTACGCTGAAAGAAATTTCACCCAGGCGGAAACCGGAAAATTACATCTTGTCGCCAGCAAGACCGGCCGCGATGGTTCGTTTGAAATTCATCAGAACGCGGATTTGCTGCTCGGCAAATTGGATGCGGGCCAAAAAATTTCGCACACGCTGGCGCAAGACCGGCACGCGTGGGTTCACATCGCTGAAGGCGAAGTGAGCATCAACGGCACCAAGCTCGCCGGCGGCGACGCCATTGGCGTGAGCGAAGAAAGTGTGCTAGAAATCACCGCGACCAAACCGTCGCAAGTTTTGTTGTTCGATCTAAACTAAAACCAAACTAGGAAAGGAAAAATAAAATGCCAACTGTATCTGTCATCTACTTCAGCGGCTCCGGCCACACCACCAAACTCGCCGAGGCCGTCCACAAAGGCGCGGCGTCCGTTGCGGGCGTGAAAACCAACCTCATCGCCATCAACGGTGAGGACATTGTTCATGGGCGCTACAAAAACGACGAGGTGTTCACCAAGCTCGACGTCAGCGACGCCATCATCTTTGGCACGCCGACTTACATGGGCGGGCCGAGCGCGCAGTTCAAGGCGTTTGCCGATGCCACCGGCGGCAAATGGTTCACGTCCGCGTGGAAAGACAAAATTGCCGCCGGCTTCACCGTTTCGATGAGCCCGAGCGGCGACAAGTTAAGCACGCTGCATTATCTTTTCACGCTGGCGATGCAGCATGGCATGATCTGGATCGGCCAGCCGGAAATGCCGTTGCAGCCGAACGGCGTCAACCGCCTCGGCAGCAACAGCGGCGTGATGGCGCAGGCCGGCCAGGAATCGCCGGACGTCGCGCCGAGCGAAGGCGACAAATTGACGGGCGAAATTCTCGGCAAGCGCGTGGCGGAATACGCGTTGAAACTGAAAAAATAATTGGCGCAAAAATCTATCCGCTGCTGGAATAAAATCCGGCAGCGAATTTTATTATTTAGCCATGGCGTTGCCGGCGATGAAACCGGTCGTCCACGCGGCCTGAAAATTGAAGCCGCCGGTGATGCCGTCAATGTCCAGCAGCTCGCCAGCGAAAAAAAGTCCGGCGCAAACCTTGCTCTCCATCGTCTGAAAATTCACCTCGCTTAGCTTCACGCCGCCGCAGGTCACAAACTCGTCCTTGTTCAAACTTTTGCCGGCGACAGAAAATTCCGAGCGCAGGATTTGCCTTGCCAATGCTTGCGATTGTGCGCGGGTAAGCGCAGACCAACGCGTATCGCGCGCGATGCCCGCCGCAAGCACAAGCTGTTCCCACAATCGCGCCGTCAGCGGAAACAGCGGCACGTTTACCAGCAGCTTTGCGCCCGCTGATTCGCGCCGCGCCTGAAATTGTTGCATGGTTTCTTCCTCGTTCAATTCCGGCAGCCAGTTCACCAGCAGCGGAAATTTGTAATCCAAATCGTGCAAAACCCGCGCGCCCCATGCGGAGATTCTCAAAATGGCTGGCCCGCTCAAACCCCAATGCGTGACCAGTAACGGCCCGCGTTCGCGCAACTTGGCGGCAGGCACGGAAACTTCCGCCAGTTCCAGCGAGACGCCTGCTAGCGAGCGCAGCCACGGCGATTCGATCTGAAACGTGAACAGCGACGGCACTGGAGCTTCGATCTGGTGGCCGAGCGCAGCGGCCAGTTGTCCGGCAGCGGCAGCCCGGCAGCCGCCGGTCGCAAGCAACAATTTGTCGGCCGAAATTTTGTGATCGCCAGAAAGTGTCAGCTCAAACTTTCCACTTTCATCTTTGACGACGGATTCAACGGTGCTATTCAGACGCAGTTTCACACCTGCGTTTTGCGCGGCGGCTGTCAGACAATCCACAATCGTCTGCGATGAGTCGGTAATGGGAAATATCCGGCCGTCGCTTTCGGTTTTTAATCTCACGCCGCACGCCTCGAACCACGCCACGGTGTCGCGCGCGGAAAATTTGGTGAACGGTCCGAGCAGCGCGCGGCCACCGCGTGGATAGCGCGTAGCGAAATCGCGCGGCTCGAAGCACGCGTGCGTGACATTGCAACGGCCGCCGCCGGAGATGCGCACTTTGTCGAGCACCCGCGAAGTTTTTTCGAGAATGGTCACTTCGGCGCCGGCTGCCGCCGCCGCGATGGCCGCGAAGAAGCCTGCCGCGCCGCCGCCGGCCACGATGATTTGCCTCGAACTCACGCACGAAGCATTGCAAAATTTCCGCCGTGTCCGAAGAAAATTTACCAGTCGCGCCGCCGGTGCCGCATCAACGCCGCAAGCGTTATGGCGGGAAAAACCCGCGCCGGTTCGAGGAAAAATACAAGGAACACGGCGGCGACGCGGCGACCATCGCCAAGGTGCTCGCCGCCGGCAAAACTCCGGTCGGCACGCACCGGCCCATCATGGTCGCGGAAATCCTGGCGGTGCTCGCGCCGCAGCCCGGCGAAATTGCCGTGGATTGCACGCTGGGCTACGGCGGACACGCTCAGCAAATTTTGTCCAAAATTCTTCCCGGCGGAAAACTGTTCGGCCTCGATCAAGATCCGGTGGAGTTGCCGAAGACAGAGGCGCGGCTGCGGGCACTCGGTTTTGACGAAACGGTTTTTACCGTGCACCGCAGCAATTTTGCCGGGCTGCCGCAGGCGCTTGCCGCGCAAAATCTGACCGGCGCGGATGTGATTCTCGCCGACCTCGGCGTGTCTTCGATGCAGATTGACGATCCGGCGCGCGGCTTTTCTGTGAAGCACGACGGCCCGCTCGACATGCGGATGAATCCGCAGCGCAGCCAGCCGGTGTCCGCGCTGCTGAAAAAAATTCAGCCCGCCGCGCTGGCGGAATTGCTGGTGGATTTTGCCGATGAGCCGAATGCCGCCACACTCGCGCCGTTGCTCGCGGGTAAAACTTTCGCGACGACGCGCGCACTTGGCGATGCCATCCGCGCCGCGTTGCCGCGACTCGGCAAGGACGATTCCGATCTGACCGTGCGCCGCGTATTTCAGGCGCTGCGCATCGCGGTGAACGACGAGTTTTCCGCGCTGGAGACGCTGCTGCGCCATCTGCCGGCATGTCTGATGCCTGGCGGTCGCGTGGCAATTTTGACGTTTCATTCCGGCGAGGACCGGCGTGTTAAGAAGGCGTTTACCGAGAGCCAACGTAACGGACTTTATTCGGAGATTTCGGAAGAAGTCATCCGGCCCACACCGGAATAACGCAATGCCAACCCGCGTTCCGCGCCCGCGAAACTGCGTTGGGCCAGGCGGGGTTCAAGCTTTTAAGCGTTCGCCGGTTTTTCACGGAACGCGGATGATATAAAACTGCTGGGACTTGAGCGCGGAAATTCCGTTGGTCACCACAAAGCTGCCGCTGGCATCGCAGGTGCCGGTGAACAGCGGCGACCAGTTAGTCGCGGGGACGGATAGATTGGTCGAAGCCAGCACGGTGAAACCGTAGCCCGCCGCGCTGCCACCGCCGGCGAGCACCAGATTTGTGCCTGACAGGTAAACACTGCCCAGCTGCGGTTTCACGGTTCCGAGCGTCACGGACAACGTGCCATTCACGGCGAGGTTATTTGTATTCCACAACAAATTTGTCCCCGGCGTTTGCGGCGTAATGCTGGTGGGAAAACCCCGGTAAGCGGCGGCGGTAAAAATTGGGAAGCTGTCGCCGGCCGTGATGGGATTGCCGGAGGCAACCAACTGCAGTGGCCCGCCGAAGACAAGCGTGCTGACGCTTTTTACAGTGTCATTCGTCAGCCCGCCGACGGATTTGTTCAGGCGGATGATGAATGTGCCATTGTTGGTGAGCGCATTGTTGACGGTCAGCGTGCCGATGTTGCCGCTGCCCGGCGCCAGTATCGCGCCGGCTGCAACTGTCACCGGCCCGACAATCGTGCCGCTGCCCGCAAGCGTGCCGCCGCTGATGGTGGTGGAACCGGTGTAGGTGTTAACGCCGTTCAACATGAGCGTGCCGGCGTTGGATTTGACGAGGCTGACCGCGTAGCCATTGGCGTTGCTGATAATTCCAGAGACGACGAAATTGCCCGCGCCCATGAAGGTAAGCGTGCGGCTATTGGGCACGCTCGGTGCGGAAGCCGGAAGCTGGCCCGTGAGGTTCAATGTGCCGCTGTCCGAATCGAACCAGTAATTGCCGCCGCCGGAGGTGAGAATAAAATTACCCGCGAGCGTGTTGCTGCCGGAAATATTTTGAATGGAGATGGCCGCCATATTGCGGCCGGCGAGACTGATGTCCTGCGCGACGTTCACACTGCCGCCGGAGCCGCCGAGCTGCAGGGTGGAACTGCCGCCGTTGTTGTCGCGGAGATAAATCGGCGTGGCGACACTGGCGACGCTGGCGCTGTTCACGATGCGCACCGCGCCCTCGGAAGTCGTGGTGCTTTGCGTGTCCACATAGAGCGTGCCGGAAAGCGAATTGGTGCCGCTCAAAACAAGCGTGCCGGGACCGCTCTTGGTAAAGCCATTCGTTCCGCCAAGCGGCAACGCGAGCGTCGCCGTGTTGGTGACAGTGATGAGCGGAGAGGCAGAATTGTTGTTGAGCGTGAGCGTGCTGCCGCCGGAATTGGTGACAACCCAGTTTTGCGCGCCGCTGGCATCGCCGAATTTCAAGGCACCGATGTTGCGCGCAGTGTCCAGCGTCACCGTGCGGTCGGCGGTAATGTTGATGGTGCTAAAATCGGCGGTGTAACCGATGCCGTCGCCCACGGCGCCGCCATTCCAGTTGGCGGGATTACTCCAACTGCCGCCGGCATCCACGTTCCACGCGCCGTTGTTGTTGGTGGGCGAGACGCCGATGAACGCGACCAAAGTGGTGGCCACCCCGTTGGTGCCGGGGAACGTGAGCGTGGCGTTCGTGCTATTGGTGGACCAACTGATTGCGACGGCGGCATTGGAAGTTTGCAGTGCATTTTTCGCCGGAAACCAAACAGCATAGCGCGGCGCCAGCTGGCTGCTCTCGACAAACGAAAGCATGTCCTCGGCCTCGCCGGATTCGGAATAACCGGCGGTGTCGGTGCGGTAATAATTATTGGTGGCGGCGTAATGAAAATATCCGGCCGGCCCGCCAGCCATGCCGTAGCGCCCGGAAACGCAAATCCAGTTGTTGGTGACATTGCGCGTCGCACCGGACAAGGCGGTGAGGGTGGTAGAAGCGTTGCTCCATTCCAATAAACGCGAACCGCCGGTCAGCGGATCGTTCTCGATGCCGCAGATGAAGCTCGGTCCGCTGGACGCAGTCGAACCGCTGTTGAGCCGAGGCACTTCGATAATGGCGATGCTTTCGCCGGTGGACGCGACGTATTCCTCGGTCGTGCCGAGCGCGCTGGTGATTTTCAATTCCGCGTTGAAGCCGGAGGCGTTGGTCGCGTAGCTGACCACCGTCGCGCTGGCCGGATCACCTAGCGCGCCGAGGCCGATGATGCCGGGCAGGCGCGGCGAAGAAACAAAAGCATTCGTCGGAACCGAAAGTGCGGCCGGCTCCACGTTCGCCATGACGCGTGCACCGTTGAAGCTGATGGAAAACGTCCCGAACGTGGTGCGGTGGTGGATGACCTGCACGTTAGTGTTATACATCAGCGTATTGGTGGGTGCGGTCAGCGGGCCGGTCGGATACGCCGCGTTGTTCCAATGCAGCCAGGCGATGGCGGTGCGCCGCGCCTCAACGGCTTCGCGGTAAAACAAAATGCCGCCGCCGGGATTGGCGCTCGTGCCGACAAAGGTGCCGTTGCCATTGACCGACTGGCGGTAGCTGACGCATTGCGCCAGCTGGCTGTCCGCCCAGCGCGCAATCGGGTCGTTGAAATGCGCCGCCATCCAGGCCATAAACGAGTTGTGCTCGAAGTCGCGCACCGACCAGTCCACGCCGGAAGGATACGCAAAATCGCCGGTGGACGTGACGAGCGTGTTGAGGTTGTTCGTCCAGACAGCCAGGACGTTGTGCTCGGCAAACGGCGCGAGCTGCGCGGCGATGTTGGTGTTCGCCAATGTTGCCATAAGCAGCGAATCGCCGGCGGACATGCCGGCGACCATTTCATAAGTGGGATGATAAAAGCCGTGGTTCTCCAGCGCGTAGCTGGGAAAAATTGTGACGGTGGAAATCCATGACGCGAGCGGGTCGCCAACGGTGTTGGGCGTGATGAGGTCGGGATAGGCGACGGTGTAGGTGTTCGCCAGATAATTTTTTGCGGCGTAAAGCCAGTTGCTGGCGTTGGCGTTGTTGGTCATCCACGCGGCGGCGAGCGCGAGAATATTTCCGTCCCAAGCGTTTTCCTCGGCCTTGGTGTCGCCGTCGCTCAAGAGGCGGGTGCATGGCGCGATGGTGGCGCGGTGCGTCGCCTCGCTGGCGACCACCGTTTGCACGCCGCTGATGGTGGCGGCGGGCAGATTGCTTTGCATCAAAAGACACGCCAATCCCATCGAACCGGACCATTCGGCGGTCTGCCAGTCGGAGCCGCCTTGCGAGGTGCAGGTGGCCAGCGTGCCGTTGCTCCAGCCCCATTTGTTGGCGCTAACGGTGTTGTAGCCGCCGGTGACGTGCGTGTTGTAATCGTAGTTCAACGCCTCGCGGAGATAGTTGAGGCGGTTCGTAAATTTGGGATCGTTCGGCAGCGCGAAACACAGCACGGCATAAGCGACGGCGATGCCGCTGTTGCCGCGAATGCCGCCGTTACCGGTGCTGCCGCCGTCGCCCCAATAGCCGGCGTCGGGTATGCCGCTGGTGTTCGTGTGCCAGATGGATTGGGCGTAGGTCTCAAAGTTCGTGAGGCACTGCAAATAAATGGCCTGTGAATTATTCTGAGCACGCACTAAACCACACCACGACAGCAAAATGGTAATGACTAAGAAGCAGATGACCTTGTGGAGGTTTTTCAGCAATTGAAACTTAACCACGTTTTTCCAAGGTATATTGATAGATATGAGTGCCGAGCCGGAGGTAGTGAGTTTGGCTGGCAGTACTTATTTGATTGTGGTCAGACTTGCCGGATTCATGGTGCCCAGATCATCCTGCCAGAAATAAATCTCGCGCGTGGCCGGACTCCAGCTGTGAATGAAATACATTTTGCTGGCGTTGATCCATTGTGCGGAGCCGTCGCTAAAGACTTCGTTGCCACCAGCTGGCAAAGTCCCTTTCTTGTGGGCCGGCAAATTGGAAAATCCGCTAGGCGGTGGATTGTTGGCATTGTCGCTCCATAGGCCACCGAATTTTACCACAAAATCCGAGGCAATCATCCACGTCGGTTTGGCGTTACCCAGCTTGACCGGACTGCACGACTGGAAAGAGCCGACGTTGTTGACCCAAGTGGTGATGCCACAAAAATAAGCGTAGCCCAAGGTCCACTGGCCATTGGCGGTGTTCAGATTCGCCAGACCCGGACGATTGGGGCAAGACCACAAATTAACGCTGCCGTTCGTATTGATGACCAAGCCGGCCGCCGCCCAGACTGGGATATTATTGGTATCGAGTTGAATGGGCTGGTTCGGCGGCGTAGTGGTCGTGGCGCCACCCGCCGGCGGCAGCACATCGTTGTTGTCTCCAGCGGCGATGAAACACGCCACGCCCACCTGCCGGAGATTATTCAAACAGGAAGTGCGTTTAGCCTTCTCCTTGGCGCTGGCCAGCGCGGGCAACAGCATCGCGGCGAGAATCGCGATGATGGCGATGACGACCAGTAGTTCAATCAGAGTGAACCCGGAAATTTCTTTTCTCTTTTTCATTTCAAAAGACCGCAGACGGCGCCCGAGAAAATTTCCCGCGCGCCGTCGTTTGGTTTCAAGTCAGCTTATCAAGGGTTGTAGTTAGTGTTGCTCAAGATGTAGAACTGCTGCGGGCTGCCCACAATCACGGCGTTCGTGCCGGTGAAGGTAAAGCTGCCGCTGGTGGCGAGAACGTTGGTCGCCACGGTGCGCCACTGGCTAAAAGGTTGCGCTACGTTGGTTCCCGCCAGCAAGTAATAGGCATCACCAGCTTGGCCGCCGGTTCCGGTGAAGCTGACATTAGCGCCGGCCAATGCGATTCCGGTGACTGTCGGCGACACTGTGAAAGTTCCCGGTCCAGTCGCTGGAACTATCAGGTTGCCGCTGCCGGTAATGTATGTCGGGCTAGTGGTGCTATTGTAAACGCCGGGAGCTTGCGATACGCCGTTCAACACCAGCGCGCCGATTTGGTTGGTCGTCGAGAAATCCAGTTGCAGTAAAGCGCCGTTGGTGATGGTCACCGTGGAATTGGTGGCGATAGTTGCGTTCGCCAGTTCCAGCGTGCCGCCGTTGACGGTGGTGCTGCCCAAGTAACCGTTGGTGCCGGTCAGCGTTTGCGTGCCGGAACTCACCACCAGCGCTAGGTTGCCAACCACATGACCGCCGAAGGTATAAGTGTTGCCGGTGCCAAGATTAAGGTTGAGCGTCGTGGCCGTGGCACTACTGTTGGTGATGTAACCCAGCGCGGCATTTGCCGGCGTCACAGTGTTTTTGAGGCCGGCCAGAGTTTGATTGTATCCATTCAAATCAAAGAACGCCGCGCCGTTGCCGGCGAGATCCATTACCGCATTCGTGGCGATGCCGTTATACGCGCCGAGGCTGGTGGTGTTGGCGCGCACTTGCAGCTCGGGATAATTGCCGCTGCCGGAGAAACGCGCATTGCCGAAGCGCACCGTGACCGCCGTCGAAGGCGCGCTGGAAATCGAGCCGACAATATTCAGATAGCCGGATGAAGTCGGTCCGGCAAAGGTGCCGCCGGAAGCCGGCGTGGCGCCAAAGATCAGCGGTCCGCTGATGGTCGTGACCGTGCCGTTGGTGTTATCGGAGGTCATTAGGAAACCGGTGGCGGCTCCTGGATTCACCGTCGTCGCCGTGAAGGCGTTGGTGATGGTCAAGCCCGTGCCGATGACAAAGCGACCGCTCGTGGTAGCTGTGATCGGGCCGTTGCCCAGCGCGCTGTTCGTGTTTACATTGACAACGCCCGCCGTGAGTGTCGTGCCGCCGCTGTAGAAATTACTGCTGTTCAGGTTCAACGTGCCGCTGTTGATGGTCAGGCTGTTGGTGCCCAGTGCGACCGGCCCGCCGAGCGTCAACGTGCCGCTGCCCGCCGTCGCGAGGGCGTTGCTGCCGCCGGCGATGCCCGCCGCATTGGTCAGAATTAAGGTCGCGCCGCCGTCCACGTTGATGGTCGAATTGCTGCTCAACGTCAGCGCGCCGCCATAGATTGTCACTCCACTGGCACCCTTGTGCAGCCCGGCTCCGGCCAGGGTCAACGGCTCGGCACCGATGTTCACGTTGGCCGTGATGTAAACTTGGGCACCACTGTTAACCGTCGTGCCGCTGGACTGGCCGAAAGCCGCGCCGGTGGTGGCGTAAAAAATGCCATTGTTGACCACCGTGCTGCCGGTGTAATCGTTGTTTACCGAGGTTGGCGTGACCGAACCGGTCCCGTTGTAAACGATGTTGCCGGTGCCATGCAAATCATTCGCCAGACCGATGCCGTCCGTGCGGTTGAAGGTCAGTGTGCCGTTGTTCGTCACCGCGCTGGTGCCCAGCGTGCCGCTGGCATTGGCGTTGCCGATTTGCAATGTGCCGCCGTTGATGACCGTCGGACCGGTGTAGGTGTTGGCGGTTTCAAGAATCAACGTGCCGCTGCCGCTCTTAGTCAGGCTGGCCACGCCGGCAATGCCGCCACTGCCGGTGAAGTCATAACTTTGCGTCGCGTTTACCGTCAGCGAACCGGGCGAATTGACGGTGGTAATGTTGATGACCGGCGAATCGGAACCGCTGTCATTGAAAGTCACATTGTCGCCGTCGTAAAAATAATCAAGGCTGAGGCTGGCGATATTGGTCCAGCTCTGGTAGCTGCCGGCATTATCCCAACCGTTGTTGATGCCGTCGCCGAGCCAGACGAGCGTTCCGGGCACGCCGGCCACAACGAGTTCAACGGCCTTGTTGACCGTGTCATTGCTCAGGGTCAGCGAATAGCGCGGATTGCTCGGCAGTGTGATCGAAGCCAACGTGGTGTCGCCGGAAAGCGTGCCGTATTGGATAAGTGTATAAGTGCCGGTCACTGGCGAGCCGTTCAGAAAATTCAGGCCGAGCGTTGTCGACCCGCCCACGTTCAAGTTGCCGCCGACCACAATCAAATCATTTGTGCCGCCACCGATGGCGGTGTTGTGGGCGAGGTCAAATTTCAGCGTGCCGCCGCTGGACAGCGTCAGGTTGGTCGTAACGGTCAGCGTGCCCGCCGCGAGATTTCCGCCGGGTAGAATCACGCCGCCGGACGCCGTGTCTACGGAACCATTCACCGTGCCTTTGCCCATGAGCAACTGGCCGGAATTCATTGCCAGCGCGCTGCCGAGCGCGCCTGCATCCAGCGTCGCCCCGGCGCTGAGGTTGAGATTTGTGCTGGCGAGCGTCGTGCCGCTCGCGAGCGCCACGGTGCCGGTCTGGATGAGCGTGCTGCCGACGAAGGTGTTGGCACCATTCAAGGTCAGTTTGCCGGTGCCTTGCTTAGTCAATGCAGTCGTCGCGGTGATGGCGGCGCTGATGGTGGTGTAGCCGTTGCCGCCGGTGATATTGAAAGTGGAGTTGAACACGCTAAAGCCGGTGGGCGCGAAGGTGAGGGTGTTGTTCGCGCCCGCGCCGGTGAGCTGATTCACGTCCCAGGAATTGATGCCATTGCCCACGCCGCCGAGATTGGCGCCGCCGTTGAAAATCACACTGCTATCGGAGCGGAACTGAATGAAGGAACCGACGCTGAAAGTGTTCGCGGCGGCGGCGGCTGTGCCGAGGGAATAGTTGGTGCCGTTGACGATGTTGGTGGCGTTGGCTTGGAGTTGCAAGGTGGCGCCGCTATTAACCGTGGTCTTGTTTGTGACGCTCGCTTCATAGCCGGCTAGAATCACCGTGCCGCTGCTGATGGTGGTGGTCGTGGGATAGGTGTTGGTGCCGGTGAGAGTCAACACGCCGGAACCTTGAAACGTGATGGTGCTGTTGGTCGGCGAAATGTTGCCGGCATAGGTCTGCACGAGGCTGTTGTTAAAAATCAGCGGCGCCGTGAAATTGTTCGCAAAAATGGAGCCGGTATAATTGCTCAAGGAGCCCGACAGCGTCAGGCTGTTGTTGCCGCTGCTCGCGCCGTTGGCTCCCAGCCACAATGGCCCGTTGCCGGCGAGATTGGCGGCAATAATCATATTGCCATTTCCGTTCAGAATTGACCAACCACCATTGGAGGAGGTGAGGTTGCCGGCAATGGTGGGGACAGTGCCGGAAGTGCCGGCGTTTTGAATCATGCCCTGATTGGTGATGACGAGATTGGTGATGGTGTAGGTAACGCTGACCGTTTGCTTGGTGATCAAGCGCCCGCCCCCAGGTGTGAGGCTTCCCGGCCCATTCAAAGTTAAGGAATTTCCTTGGAAAATATAGCTATTACCGTCCGTTGGCGTGCGAAAGTTCCAGCTGGATGTGGTGCTATAATCATTGGCGGCCGAGGGCGCGCTCGAACTGTTCCAATAACCTTTGGAGGTAAAGGAAACCTGCGCGGAGGTGGTCATGGAAGATGTATCGCTGTTGGTTAGCGTGATCAGCGCGGCGCGGGTGGAAACCGAAGCCAGCAGCAATCCGGCGAGTAGGTTCTGGATTTTTTGATTACGGAGCATGGGTTTTACGGGGTTTAAGGGATTAACGTGTCTTCCAACGTATCACACCTCCCAGCATAAACCTATCCCCCAAATACGGGAGGCTACCGGTTTTCACCAAAACCCAAACCAACCCGCGCAAAGCCTGGCCAAAGATATTTACGTCTTGCCGGTCATGT
>Ga0208872_1001321_pt1 | contig 15356 bp, 8 predicted proteins | sample CryBogCBH12Aug08_FD_185508 | JGI IMG/M metagenome (GOLD analysis project Ga0208872, IMG submission 185508) | Freshwater microbial communities from Crystal Bog, Wisconsin, USA - CBH12Aug08 (SPAdes) | ecosystem: Environmental > Aquatic > Freshwater > Lake | place: Crystal Bog, Wisconsin, USA...
CCGGTGCCGGTGGTAGATTTAATTCCTGAAGCCGGGCGAGCACCAACTCGTCAATTTTATTTGCGGTGGCGGACGGGACGGCGAGAGCGGTGCTGACGGCGAACGTCAAGGCCAGCAGCGCCAGCAACCGGGCGGTTCCGGCGGAAAATGTTCCGACACGCGGCTTCATTCAATGGTTCAGACGTTCAAGCTCGCACAAAGGCTTCAAAAAAACCATCGAAGTTTTTTGCGCTCGGAATTTACGATTATAATTGAGGAAATAAAAGTCAATTGAATCAAGTGAAATCCCGGCTGTAACTTTTCCGCCGTGCCAACGTCGAATAGAGCGATGTCACTACTTGTCACAAATTTGGAGATCGCTGCCCCCGCGAAAAAATCTGGCGTCGCCAGCCGGCAAATCGCCTTCTCCATTCAGCCGCTGGTCGGCGAGAAAATCAGCGCCACCTGCCGCTGGCTGGCCTCGCAGTTGCGCGACCACGCCGCCACGCCGCTGCACATGCTGGTGTTCGGCAACCTCGCCGCCCGCTTAGAGACGCTCGACGCGCTTGAGCGAGTTTTTGGCCGCGTGGACTGGCCGTTGACGTGGGTGGAAGGCGCCGATTGCCGAGGCACGCCGGTGGCGGGAATCCAGGTCCACGCTTTCACCGGCCCGGTGGATCGCCTCAAGCGAAATGGCCACGTCGTCGGCTCGGTGTTCACCGACGGCGGCGCGCGGCAATGCCTCATCGGCGGCCTCTCACCGGCGGACAAAACGCTTTCGCGCGCGGAGCAAACCCGCCAAACGCTGGAAGATTTGCAGGCGCTTTTGGCAGAGGCGGGCTTTGAGCTGGCTGACACGGTGCGCACCTGGTTTTTTCTCGAAAATATTTTGGCGTGGTATGACGAATTTAATCAGGCGCGGACAAAAATTTATTCCGGCATGAAATTCCGCACCGGTTCGCTGCCGGCCAGCACCGGCGTCGGCGCGAAAAATCCCACCGGCACCGCGCTCGCGCTGGCGGCGTGGGCGTTTCGCCCGCTCGATCAAAATGCCCGCGCCGAGGAAATTGCCTCGCCGCTGCAATGCCCCGCGCCGGCCTACGGCAGCTCGTTCAGCCGCGCGATGGAGCTGCCGACCGGCTTGGAACGGCGGCAACTCTTCATCTCCGGCACGGCAAGCATCGCCCCCGGCGGAAAAACTTTGTGGGTCGGCGATGTCCGCAAGCAAGTGGCACTGACCATGGAAGTGGTGGCGGGCATCCTACAAGCCCGCGGCCTCACGTTCGCCGATCTCACCCGCGCCACGGCTTATTTTCGCCACGCCGGTGACGCCGGAGTTTTTCAGGAATGGCTGACGGCGAACCAACTGACGCACATGCCGGTCATTTCCGCGCAATGCGATGTCTGCCGCGACGATTTGCTGTTTGAACTGGAAGCCGACGCCGGAAAATCCGTTTAATTCATCGGGGCTTTCACTTCGATCGTCATCCCCCCAACTTTTTGAACGGAAATTTGGCTTGCCGGTTAAGTGTGTTTAATGATTAACTATGCGCTTTAGTAATTAGACGAATGCAGCAATTCAACTTGTAAACGCAAAAATATGAACACTATTCAGTGGTCCGGTGGCAAAATCTCCTCGCAAAAAATTTCCCGACTGGCTTGGGTGGTGCTCGGCGCCGCCATACTCGCCAGCACCGGCCGCGCGGCGGAGGTCGCTGCCGCACCACCGGCCAAGCCGGTTTGGGTGACGGATTTGTCCGCCGGTGTCAAGGAAACCTATGACGACAATTTGTTCGGCGTGTCGGGTCAGGGACTGAAACAACAGTCGTCCTGGGTCGAAACTTTTTCGCCCAAGCTGGGATTTAATTTTGCGCCGTTGCTCGGCCAGCAAAAAACCTTGCAGATTTTGTCGCTGGTTTATTCGCCGGATTTTGCCCTCTACCACAACGCGCCATCGCAGAGCTACAACGCCCACAAAATCGCCAACACCATCAAGGGCAAGACCGGTGACTTTTCCTTCTCGTGGGACAATGCCTTTCTCGACAACGACGGCAGCCACCAGGCGGCGATTTACGCCTTGAATCAGACTTCCAACCAGAACGACAAATACCGCAACAACTACGCCCACCAACTCGCCCGCGAGCGGCTGGCGCAGTTGCAGGACCGCTCCACCATCGTGCTGCAATATGATTGGGACAAGGTTTTCGTCCGGCCAACGGCTTCGTTGCTGTATTACGATCTCGATTCCGACTGGCACACCAACGCCGCGCCGTGGAAAGGCTATCAAAACTATGTGGATCGTTACGATGTGAACGGCGGCGTGGACTTCGGCTACAAGCTAACGCCAAAGCTGGCCGCCACGCTCGGCTACCGTTACGGCTCGCAATACCAACAACAATTTCCAACGGCGATTGATTCAGACAATCATTATTCGTCCAGCGATTACCAGCGCGTGCTGCTGGGACTGGAAGGCAAGCCGTGGAGTTGGCTGGATGTGAAGCTGGCCGGTGGCCCGGATTTCCGCAGCTACAATTCGCTGGCTCCGGTCAATGACCGGAATCCGGTCAAATATTATGGCGAAGCCGTTCTCACCGCGACCCTGACGCCGAACCAGACGGTGACGTTTAATTACAGGCAATGGCAGTGGGTTTCCAGCTCCGGCAAGGTGCCGTATTTTGATAGCACCTATGCGCTGACCTACCACTGGAATGCCACCAAGCAATTGGGGTTTGATTTGGGCGGCAAAGTTTTGGAGGCTGACTATACCATGGGCAATGAAAAAGGCGTGCTGGTTTCAACCCAAACTTCCAGCCTGCGGGACGACATGGAATATGAAGTTTCCGCCGGCGTGAGCTACGCCTTCACCAAACATTTCAGCGCCAGCCTCGCTTACACCTACGACATCGGTCGAAACGCCCTCGACAATCTGGCGCCCACCTATTTCCCCGGTTACCGCGATTTTGACCACCAGGTGGTCTCGGTCGGCGCAACCTTCAAGTTCTGATTCAAAAAATAACCGACCAGCGGGAAAATTTTTGGAGTGCAAGCCGGCTCAGTTCTGCGGACAATGCGTTCCGCAGCGCATGTCCGACCGCCTCAAGAAAAAACCCCGACGCCAACCGGCCGTGATGTTAATCTGGCTGGCCGGATTGCTTCTCACCGCGTCACTGGTTGCCAACGCTGAAGATTCGCCGGTCCGAACCGCCCCGCTCCGGCTGCGGATTGAATTGGCTCCCAATTCCACTTGGCCGGCGCCGGTGGGGACGGTGGAAATTACGCCGTGCCTGAATTTACCCGGCGCGTTCGGCGTGTTCACCGCCGCCGGCAAACCGGTGGCGTTTCAAACTTACTGGTCGGCCACCGGCGAGCCGACGCGCATCCGTTTTGACACCTCCAGCGGCGCCAAAAATTATTTCGTCGCCTTCGGTCCCGGCTTGCCGGCGGCTCCCGGTGGTTGGAAACCGGAAGCCGGTGTCGTTCTCGAAACCCGCGCCTGCACCGCGCAACCGGTCAACACCTTTCCGCAAGTTTCCAAGCTGCTCGCCACCGCCGGTCCGGTGCAGGGCCGAAATTATTTTCCGGATATTTTTATCGGCATGAATCCCTTCGGGCCGAGTTCGTATTATGTCGCGTCGTTCGCCGGTTGGTTTCGCGTGGCGAATCCCGGCAACTACCGCTTCGCCACCGTTTCCACCGGTGCCTCGTGGTTGCAAATTGATGGCCAGACCGTCACGGAATGGCTGGGCGAACATCCGCCGCACGGCGGCCGGCGCGGCCAGCACGCCGGTGATATCCAACTCCGCGCCGGCCTCCACCGGCTCGATTACACGCATGTTCAATTTGCTGGCGAAGCCACCGCCGAAGCCGCGTGGCAGCCGCCCGGAGCCAGCCATTTCACCGTCATTCCCGCCAGCGCCTTCGCGCCGGTGGCCCGGTTTCGCTCCGAGAGCTGCGAATCAACCACGGCCCCGGAGCAACTCTATTTTGAAATTCACGCCGTCACCCAATGCGCGCTCGATGACGCGATGGCGCTGCGCGTGCGCTTTCATGTGGTGGACAATTCCCAGCCGCGCACTTACCGGTGGCGCTTCGATGACGGCACCGAAGCCAAGGGCGCGAGTGTGGAACATTTTTTTCTGCAACCCGGTTTGCGCAGTGTCACGCTGGAAGCCTGGGAAAACAACCGCTGCGTGGCCACCAACACCGCCCGCCTTCGCCTCGCGCCGAACTGGCTGCAACGCGATTGGTGGCGGCCGGATATTTTTGACGACGCCAAAGATGATTTTCTCCACCGCGACCTGAACCGCATGCCGGCGCGCGATCTTGCGGCGATGCTCGCGCTGGCCGACCGCGCCGATGAACGTGAATTACTGACCGGTGGCGGCAAGGCGATGGTCAGCCGCGCCGCGGAATTCACCACGCCGGTGGACGGCGCCATTTTCTTCAAACTCGGCCTCGGCTTCGAGCATCAGGGCGACGCAGGAAATGCGCTGGCGGAAAAATCCTTCCGGCTCGCGCTCACGCCGGAACGCCTTTCGCCCGCCGGCGCGGACAAAGTGAAATTGCGGCTGGCCGGCTTGCTCATCCACTGGGCCGGTGATTTTGACGAAGCGGAAAAATTGCTCGCCAGCATTACCGGCAACCACCTCACCGGCGACGACAACCGGTGGCAGCAATTGTTGCAAGGCGACCTGCTGCTGGCGCGCGGCAAAACCGACGCCGCGCAAAAACAATACCTCGCCACCGGCAGCCAGTCGGATCGGAAAACTTCCGCCGCCACCGCCGCCGCCCGGCGGGAGAGCGCGAGCATTTTGATGGAGCGGAACCAGTTTGATGACGCGCAGGCGGCGCTCGACCGGCTGCTGTTTGAAATTCCGGTGGAACGGATGGCGCTCGGCACCGGCCTGTTGAAAATCCGGCTGGCGCTGGCGCAGAAGGAATTTCAGCGGGCTTTCACCGGTTGCCGGCTGCTGCTGCCGGTGGCGGAGAACGAGCCGCGCCAGTCGGAACTGCTTTACGATACCGTCGAAGCGAGCCTTGCCCTCGGCAAGGTGGACGAGGCCCGGCAGGCGCTGGCGCGGTTGCTGAAGAATTTTCCCTACAGCGAATCCGCCGCCAAGGCCAAGGCGCAATGGCCGCAACATTAAGCCGCTGCGGGAACGAAGAAGGCAAAGGCGTTGGCTGTTTCGGTCGCGCGAAGCACGCGAAGTCGGCGAAGTCCGTAGGACCGGCAAACCAAAAAATTGGTGGGGCGAGCGTCCCCGCGAGCCGCGCATACCCAAGGCTCACGCCGGCTCGCGAGGACGCTCGCCCCACCGGTTTTTGAAATCGCTCCGGCAACCGATACTTGACTTGCGCGGCGGTTGGGCGTGAAATCACCGGCAACCGGTGGCGGCAACCCCGCCGCTGGGATTGATTGCAGATGTTCAATTAAAGACCGGTTAGCCATCGCACAATGACCACTAAACTATTTCCATTGTTACCATCGGTCGTCAGCCTTTCTGGTTTTATAATCCTTGTCTTGGCAACCGCTCTCTATCTACGCAAGAAGTCCAAGTATGAAGGTTGGGCTACTACGAATGGCAAATTGACTGGCTTCAAAGAGGAACAAGGGAATAAAAGCAAAATGTATGCGCCGATTGTGGCATTCAACGATTCAAGCGGCCAAGAGGTTGTATTCACGAGTCGGCTTGCATCCAGCAACAAACGATTCAATATCGGAGATGATGTTCCAGTTCGCTACAGTCCGTTGGATTCCAGCCAAGCGATGATTAACCGACCCTTCGATTTATATTTTTTGGAAATTATCCTCGGCATAGCGGGTGGTTGGTGTTTAGTTGCCGGGCCAACCTTTGTCGGCTTTCTTTTGCGTTGGCATTGATTTCTTGACGGTGAGGAATCATTCAAACCACTATGCAATACAAGGTTGTTTTTGACATAACGCAGACCGGATTTCATCAATGGTCTGATTTAGTTACGTGTTTTATTTTCATCCCATTCGCCATTGGAATGTTTTGGTTTCATCAGCGGGGTGTCAAACATGTCGGCTGGCGTCCATTTGTTTACTTGGTCTTTCTTGCACTTTTTTTGTGCGTCTGGAGTTTTTTTCCATTATTTATGTTTGTTGACACTTACCGGAATTATTCAAATATCAAGTCAGCGATGGAGCAGTCGCAGTGTGAGATTGCCGAAGGAATCGTGACCCAGTTTCATCACTCAGCCGCCTCAAAAGACGTTGAGGCATTTTTTGTAAATGGTATTCAGTTTAGATATAGGGGTAGCAGCCGACAAAATGGTTTCCACCAAATAGGCATTATTCACGATGGATTGCAGGTTCGCATCTATCACTATGACAAAGACGACTCTATTGACAAAGACATCGCACGTTTGGAGGTTGCCCAATGACGCCAAACCCGATTAGCTGAACCGGCAGACCACCGGCAACCGGTGGTGGCGGGTTTTTGAGGGTCGCGTGAAGCACGCGAAGGCGGCGAAGTCCGTAGGACCGGCAAACCAAAAATTGGTGGGGCGAGCGTCCCCGCGAGCCGCGCATACCCAAGGCTCACGCCGGCTCGCGAGGACGCTCGCCCCACCGGTTTTTGAAATAGCTCCGGTAACCGAGGCTTGACTTGCCCGGCGGTTGGGCGTGAAATCACCGGCAACCGGTGGCGGCAACCCCGCCTCTGGGATTGATTGCAAATGTTCAATTAAATGCCTGTGAGTGCATAACTATGAACAACATTATTCAAACTCTGCGATCTCCATTTTCGTTTACGCTCGGTGGCATCCACATCGGCCCCGGCCCTTTGTATATGGTGCTCCCAATTCTATTAGTAGTCAGCGTGCTGTTTATTGGTTCTTTGATTTGGATATATCGGGATGCACAGAAACGGCAGAAGCATGGTTGGCTAGCCGTCATTTTTGCCACAGTGGTTTTTTGGCCTTGCTCGCTGATATTGTGGTTGTGGCTCCGACCAAAGAAGGCAGGAAACATTGGACATCAAATATGAGTGAACCGTGGCCAAACCAGATTAGCTGAACCGGCAAACCACCGGCAACCGGTGGTGGCGGGTTTTTGAGGGGCGCGCGAAGGACGCGAAGGCGGCAAAAGAAAAAACCATTTCATCAGCGGCTGAATTCCAAAACTCCACCCCGCGCTTGCGTAATCAGTAACCCACGCTTAACTTGAGCCGTCTCACAACTTATGAAAGCCCAACATCCGTGGTGGTTGGTTCTCTTACTCGGTAGCACGCTGCTTTCGTCGGCGGGCGAAAATGACTGGTTCGTCCCGCTCGGCCCACCGCCCGAAGCCGGCAAGCGCCGCATTTCCGGTGGCGAAGCGTTTGCGCCGTTGCCGCTGCCGGCCACGCCGCTGCGCCGCACCGAGCGCAAGCGCGAACCGACGCCGCCGAAACTTATCGCCAAAGTCGTCTGGGGCGAAGGCGCGTCGTTCACCTACGAAACCGGCGACAAGACGAGCATCGCCGACTGGAATCTTTGCCCCGGCGACCTCCAGCAATTGATGAAAGCCGCCAGCGCGCGGCTGGGCGTGACTTACGGCGCGGACAGTTTCAGCCTCGCCACTTTCGACGGCGATCCGGCCAAGACACCGGTGTTGTTTTTCAGCGGCGTGCGCACCATCAAATTTTCCCCGCACGAAATCGAATTGCTCCGCAGCTACGTTTTGCGCGGCGGCATGATTGTGGCGGACAGCGTCGCCGGTTCGCCGTATTTTTATGATTCCTTCCGCGCAGCGATGGAGCAGGCGTTTCCCGATTTGAGTTTCCGCAAGCTGCCCGCCGACCATCCGATTTATCACATGCTGGTGGACGTGGACAAGGTGAGTTGCCCAAAAAATCCGGACGTCACCGCGCCGGCGTTGGAAGGCATGTATGTATTTTCGCGCGTCGGCGTTTTGATGTCGCGCAACGGCCTCGGCTGCGGCTGGGACGGCCACGAAGTGCCACTGCTGAAACAGGCGGTTTATTTCGACGTGGATTCGGCCAATAAAATCGGTGTGAATCTCATCGCCTACGCCGTGGGCTACGCCAGCCTCGGCCGCGCGGAAGCGAAGCCGGAACTTTACGGCGCGCTCGATGAAAAGCGCCCGACGGATGAATTCGTCTTCGCGCAAATCAAGCACGACGGCGCGTGGAATGCCGAGTCCGGTGGCTCGACACGGCTGCTGGAACAATTGCGCCAGAACACGTCGCTGCGCGTGAGTCTCAAGCGCGTGCCGGTGGCACCGGGCCACGATGATTTGTCGCCGTTCACGTTTTTGTATCTCACCGGGCTGGATGATTTTCATTGGGACGCCGGCGCGGTGGCGGCGTTGCGGCGGTTTCTGGATGCCGGTGGCACGCTGCTCATCAACAACAGCCTCGGCCTGCACACGTTTGACGCGGCGGTGCAGCGCGAGTTGAAAAAAGTTTTGCCGGAAAGCGAGTTGGCACCGCTGCCACCGACGAGTCCGGTTTTCAGTTCCGTGTTCAAAATCACCGGTGCGAATTACACGCCCGCCGCGCTGGCACCGAATCCCGGCCTCGACCAGCCGCGGCTTCAGGGCATTTCGCTGCACGGCGACGTGAAGGTGATTTACAGTCCGTTCGATCTCGAAGCCGGCTGGCAGGGCATGGATCATCCGCTCGCCAAGGCTTACACGCCGGATTCCGCGCTCAAGCTCGGCATCAACGTGGTCATGTATGCCATGACGCACTAAACGAATGATGAAGGCAGAAGGATGAATGGTGAAGTAAACTCCATTAAAACTGACTCGCTTCATCCTTCCTCATTCATCATGCTTACTTCAATTTTTTATGCCCACACTGATTTATAAATTTCAAGACCGGGAACATCGCATCGCGCTGGCGGACCGCGCCAGCCTCGGCCGCGCGGAAGACAACGACGTGTGCGTGCCGTGCGATTCCATGTCGTCGCACCACGCGCTCATTGCGCGCAATGGTGCCGGCTTTCAGCTCACCGACACCGGCAGCCGCAACGGCATTCTGATCAACGGCCAACTGGTGAAAGAATTTAATCTGCTCGACGGCACGGTTTTCGTGCTCGGCGATGTAAAATTTTCTTTTTCCCTGCAAGCCGAACCGGTTAAAACTCCGCCACCACCGGCGCCATCAACACCACCGGTATCATCACCGGCTCCCGCCGTTGCCACCGCCGTGCCGGCGGAAGATCCGTTGGCCGCCGTCGCTGGTTTCAAAAACGCGCACGAAAAAGTCCTCAACGAAATCGGCAAGGTCGTCGTCGGCCAGCGCGACGTGCTGAACCAGATTCTCGTCGCGCTGTTTGCGCGCGGCCACTGCCTGCTCATCGGCGTGCCGGGTTTGGCGAAGACGCTCATGGTGCGCACGCTCGGTCGCGCGGTGGATCTCGATTCCAGCCGCATCCAGTTCACGCCCGACCTAATGCCGGCGGACATCACCGGCACGGACATTCTCGAAGAAGATCCCGTCACCGGCAAACGCGTGTTCCGGTTTCATCGCGGACCGATTTTTGCCAATCTGCTGCTCGCCGACGAAATCAACCGCACGCCGCCGAAGACGCAAGCCGCGCTGCTCGAAGCGATGCAGGAACAGCGCGTGACGAATTCCGGCACGAGCTACGATTTGCCCGATCCGTTCATGGTGCTCGCCACGCAAAATCCGATTGAGCAGGAAGGCACTTATCCGCTACCCGAAGCGCAGCTTGACCGGTTCATGTTCTGCGTCCACCTCGGCTACCCGACGGCGGCGGAGGAACAGCAGGTGATTTTGAACACCACGCGCGACCTGCACGCCACCATCACCAGCGCGCTGAACGCCGCCGATGTCATCAAACTCCAGCGGCTCGTCCGCCAGGTGCCGGTGAGCGAACACGTCGCGCTCTATGCGATGAATATTATCCGCGCCACGCGCCCGAACGCCGAAGGCTCGCCGGATTTTGTGAACCGCTGGGTGCGCTGGGGCGCCGGCACGCGCGCCGGCCAATATCTGTTGCTCGCGGCGAAGGCGCACGTTTTGCTGCAAGGCCGCTTCAGCGTTTCCTGCGCCGACGTGCGCGAACACGCGCTGCCGGTGCTGCGTCACCGCATTTTCCCAAACTTCACCGCCGCCAGCGAAAGCATCACCACCGATCACATCGTCAAAAAAATTCTGGAGACGGTGAAGGAACCGCAATATTGAAATTGCGAATGACGAATTTCAAATGGCGAATAAATTTGGGCCGATGTCATTTGAAATTTGGAATTTGAAATTCGTAATTCCATGACCGCCGCCCCTTACAAATTTCTCCCGCCCGAACTCGCCGACCGGTTGCGCGGGCTGGGCGTGACCGTGCGGCGACCGGTCGAAGGCGGATTGCAGGGCCTGCACCGCTCGCCGCATCACGGCGCGTCCGTGGAGTTCGCCGACTACCGCGAATACACGCGCGGCGATCCGCCGAACCGCATTGACTGGGCGGTTTACGCGCGCACCGACCGCCACGTCATCCGCCGCTACCAAGAGGAGACGAATGTTCGCGCCTACATTTTGGTGGACACCTCCGAGAGCATGGCGTTTCGCGACGCGGGCAAACTTTCCAAAATGGACTACGCCTGCTACCTCGCCGCCGGGCTGATGTTCGTGCTCGTCAACCAGTCCGACGCCGCTGGGCTGACGCTGTTCAACGACACGGTGCAAAAACAGTTTCCACCGGTTGGCTCGCTTGGCGGTTTGCGGCCAATGCTGCTGGCGCTGGAAGAAATCAAACCGAGTGGCCACAGCAAAATTGATAAAGCGTTGCACACGCTCGCCGAACAAATCCAGCGGCGCAGCCTTGTCATTCTGATTTCCGACCTGCTGCAAAATCCGGCGGACACGATTCGCGGCATCCGCCATTTGCAGCACAACAAACATGAAGTCCTCGTGCTGCACACGCTCGACGCGGCGGAAATTAATTTGAATTTCAGCGGCTTCACCGAGCTGCGCGAACTCGAAACCGGCGCGCGGCTGCCTGTCCACGCCGACGAAATCCGCGACGCTTACGCGGCGGAGGTGCAAAAATTTCTCGACGAACTCCGGCGCGGCTGTCTCGGCAGCCTCGCGGATTATCAACTCATTGACACGCGCACGCCGGTCGAGGAGGCGCTGCACGCCAAATTCGGCCAGCCATGACCGGCCTCACCGCGCTCAACCCGTTGTTCCTGTCGCTGCTGCCGCTCGCGGCGTTGCCGGTGGTGTTCCATCTTTTTTTCCGGCTGAAAAAATCGCCGCGCGTTTTCTCGACGCTGATGTTTTTCGACCGCATTGACCCGAAGCTCAATGCCCGCCGCCGTCTGCGCGAATGGCTGATTTTGCTGCTGCGGACGCTGCTGATTTTGTTTCTGCTGCTCGCGCTGGCGAAACCGGTTTGGTTCGGCGTTGGCAAACAAGGCACGGTGGCCGTCGCGCTGGTGATTGATAATTCCGGTTCGATGAGCGGCACCGGTGAAGATGGCCGCACCAAGCTCAAGGAAGCCGTGGACGCCGCGCGCGGCATCATCGGCCAGCTCCGCGACCGCGACAGCGCGGGAATTATTTTGCTGGTGGATGATCCGGTGGTGCCGATACCCGCCGGTTTGTCTTCGGATAAATCCGCGTTGCGCAGCGCGCTGGATCACATCGGCGAAACCGAAGCCAGCGGCAGCGTCGCCGCCGCGATGGAACGCGCCACCGCCTTGTTCGACGGCAGCGCCGCGACGCATTTTGAAATCCACGTCCTTTCCGATTTGCAGCAGGAAAAATGGAGCCAGCCACCGGTGAATCTCCGCGCGCCGCGCGCCGGCACGAGTCTGGTCATTCATCGCGTGCCGACGCCGAATCTGCCGAAAGCCAACGTCGCCATCACCGGCGTGCGCGTGCCGGCAAAAATTATTTTGTCCGGCCGCCGGTTGCCGTTGGAAGTGCAGCTTGCCAGCACTACGGACGGGGAAAGCCGCGTGCGGCTGAACTGGCTCACCGATTCCGGGAGCGCCAGTGACGAAGAAGTCATCGTGCCGGCGCACGCGGAAAAAACCGTGAACCTCGTGCTGGATTCGCAGAGTTCCGGCTTCCGCTGGGTCAGCCTGAAAATTGAGGGCGACGATTTTGACGCCGACAACCGCGCGTTCCTCGGTTTCAACTGTCAGGAAAAAAAATCCGTCGTCTTCGCCGGCAAGCCGATGGATTTCGGCCAGTTGCCGCTGGCGATTTCGCCGACCGCCGAAGGAAAACTTTCCGGCCTGATTCCGTCCTTTCTGGACGCGGCCAATTTTGCCGACGACCAAAGCGCCGGCAGCTTCGTCGCGCTGAGCTGGAATGCTTTCGCCACCGATGCGGAAGCCCGCTGGGCGGTGCTGAAACGGTTTCTCGCCGCCGGCGGCAGCGCACTGATTTTGCCGCCACCGGTGGCGGGCGCGCCGTTCAATCCGCCACCGGACTGGGTGGCTTCCGTGCCTGGCGGCCGGCAATCAGTGACGAATGGCCTTGCGCTCACCGTGCTGGATAAAACGCACGCCATGTTCAGTGAAATTCGCGATGAAAGCGGCGGCATCGGCATTCACAACGTGAAAGTATTTCAGTTTTGTCCGCTGCGCCCGGCCACCAACGCGACGCCGGTGTTCGGTCTGGAAGACGGTCGCGCGTTGCTGACGGAACAAAAAGTTGGCAAAGGCCGGTTGTTCGTCAGCGGTTTCGCTTTTGATTCCGCTTGGAGCACGCTGACGCTGAAACCGGCGTTCATCGCGCTCGCACAAAATCTCGTGCTGACGCAAACCGGCGCGGAAACGAATGTCGTTGCTCTCACCGCCGGCGAACCGCTGCGGTTCGCGCTGCCGGCGGACACGGCGGTGCAGGTGCAATCGCTCGGCGGCAGCCCGCTCGATTGGAAAGGCAAGCTCGCGCAACTGGCCACGCTGCCGCGCGCCGGGATTTACGCGGTGCGCAGCGAAAAAGAAACCAGCTACGTCGCCGTCCGGTCTTCGGAAAAAGAAGGTCGGCAGCCGTGCATCGCCAACGGCGCGCTGCCGGCGCTGGGCAAGCTCAGCTATTCGGTGAAAAATTTCGGTGGTGGCGACGCGCTGGTTTCGGAATTCAAGCGGCTGGAGAAATCGCTGGATTTGAGTCCGCTGCTGCTGCTGCTCGCGCTGTTCGCGCTGGCCGCCGAAGGCTGGCTGGCGAATCCGCTGCCGTTGAAAGCCCGCTTGTCCGCCGGCACCAAAACTGTTTCAAAGGAGGAAAATGTTGCCGCGCGCTGACCATTTTTTACTGGCCACCATCCAGTGGCATCCGCGTTTCAGCGGCGTCTGGTGCGGCGCCATCGTTTTCGCGGCGGCGGTGTGGCTTTATTATTTGCAACGCCGGATGGCGCGGCGTGTTGCTCCGGCGCGGGTGCGCTGGCTGCTGCTGCCGAAAATTCTGACGCTGCTCGCGCTGCTGTTCGTGCTGTTCGATCCGGTTTCCGCCGTGCAAAAAAACGAATCCGCCACCGGCAAACTGCTGGTGCTGGTGGATTCGTCGTCTTCGATGGACGTGGCAGACGATTACCACCAATCGCGCGCGGCGCGCGCTCAGGACATCGTTGCGGCTTGGAAAAATGCGCTGCCGCACGAGGTGCAGGTGGACGAGCTGGAATTTGACACCACCATCCACAAGCCGGGCGAAGGCGCGTCGGCCGCGCTGCGCGGCACGGATCTCGGCGGTTGTCTACTCGCGCTGTCCGAGCGCAACGATCTGGCGGCCTATCTCGGCGCGGTGCTGCTCACCGATGGCGGCGACGAAGCGCTAGAAAATCCCGCGCTGCCGAAGCTGCCGCTTTACCTCGTCGGCATGGGCACCGATGCGTCCCTGTGGAATGATGTTTCGGTCGCCAGCGTGGATTGCCCGCCAACGGCGGAGAAGGATGTGGGCTTTGAAATCACGGCGGAACTGCAAGCGCGCACCGGTCACGGCGATGGCTTCGCGTCGCAGCTGACGCAGGTTCACGTCGAGTTGGAACACGCCACCGGCACCAACACTTGGGAAAAAGTCGGCGGGCAGACCGTGGATTTGTCCAATTTGCACAATGTTATTCACCTGTCCGTGAAACCAACGGAAATTGGCATTCAACATTACCGCGTCCGCGTCGCGCCGGTGGCGGGCGAACTTTCGCCGCTGAACAATGCGCGCAGCGTCACGGTGAACGTGCAGAAAAAATCCGTCCACGTGCTGTTCTTCGCGCAGGAAATCGGCCAGGAATTCAAAGTGCTCCGCAACGAGCTGGCGCACGATCCGGGCATCGCATTCACCGCGCTGTTCCGCACCAGCGGCAGCCGGTTCATGCTGCAAGGCGACCGGCTGCCCGGTGACGAGGCGCTGGCGGACGGTTTTCCCACGTCTAAAAAATCGCTCGAAGCCTATGACGCCATCATCCTCGGCCCGCTGCCGGCGGAAAATTTTCCACCGGCGCAGATGCAGGCGCTGACGCAGTTCGCCGAGGACGGCGGCACGGTGATTTTTATCGGCGGCGACGCGGCGTTCGGGCGCGGCGGTTACGCGCAGACGCCGCTGGCGGCGATGTTTCCGTGGCGGATTTCAGATCACGAGCAGGAGTTGGCGCACGGCATTTTTCCGGTTCATGTTCCGCCGACCGGCACCGGCAACCCGATTCTCGCGACCGTCGAGGAAACCGTTGCGCGCGGCGACGCGGCGCTCGACGCGGTGAATCAACTGGACGAACTGAAGCCCGGCGCGACGGCGCTGCTGGCAGCGCGGTTGAACGGCCGCGAGTTGGCGGTCGTCGCCACGCAGCCGTTCGGCAAAGGCAAAGTCATGGGCATCGCCACCAGCACGCTGTGGAAATGGGCCGCGCAACCGGCGCCGCTCGGTTCGGCCTACGGACTTTTCTGGCGGCAGGCGGTGCGCATTCTCACCGGCAAAACCGACGGCGGACAAAATTTGGCGGTGCGCTGGAACAAGGATTTTTACCGGCCCGGCGAAATGGTCACCGGCGAAATCCGCGCGCTGAACGCCAAGGCGGCGGCGCTGCAATTCACCGCGACGCTCACGGCGAAAAACGTGGCCACGCCGGCAACCGTCGAGCCGGTGGCGGGCCAGGCGCAGGCGTTTTCCGTGAAGCTGCGGTTTCACGAACGCGGCGATTACAATTTCCGGCTCGTGGCGTATCAAGGCGGGCGCGTGTTGGAAACTTACGAGAAAAATTTCCCCGTCGCGCCGCAGGTGGCCGAAGGTTCGCGGCTGGAAGTGGATCATCTGTTTTTGAAAAAAATGGCCGAGGCCGGTGGTGGCGCGTATTTTCGCGAATCCGAAGCCGGGCAGTTGCCGGCGCGCTTCGCGGTGAAAAACACGCGCAAGGTGACAGTGGAAGAATCGTCGCTGGCCGAAGCCGGG
>Ga0208872_1001327_pt1 | contig 15265 bp, 15 predicted proteins | sample CryBogCBH12Aug08_FD_185508 | JGI IMG/M metagenome (GOLD analysis project Ga0208872, IMG submission 185508) | Freshwater microbial communities from Crystal Bog, Wisconsin, USA - CBH12Aug08 (SPAdes) | ecosystem: Environmental > Aquatic > Freshwater > Lake | place: Crystal Bog, Wisconsin, USA...
GATTACGCGACGATGATGGAAACGGTGGAGTCGCTCATCAAACACGTCGCACAGAAAGTTCTTGGTTCATTAGTTATTACTCACAATCAAAAGAATTCGGTTGCCGGCGCAATCGCAAAGGCAGAATGGACTCTCATTCCTGTGGCTGAAGGTTTGTTGGCGGACGCCAAACTTTTTGATGAACGTATCCAGCCGTTTGTAGATCGTTTTGAGAAAATTTTTGGAGAACTTGAAAAATCGCCCGCTCATCTTGTCGCGTCGCAAGCTTTGGAAATACTTAAAGAAGCAAACACAGTCTTGGCTTCTTTGAGCAGCCATGCAGACGCAACTAAAGTAAAAGAGTCTTTCAACCGTTTGGATGCCGTTCGGGACGAACTCGAAAGGCTTACAATACTAAAGGTCATTGATCTCACCAACTGGCGCCGCGCCAAATACAAAGATCTCGTCCGCGAAAAAGCCGGAGCGGACTGGTTTGAAATTTCTCACGCCGAACGACGCCAACGCGCGCACGACCTCGGCGCGGAAATCGGCAAGGAATATGTGGATTATGAAGTCACCGGTGCGGTGTTTGAAAAATTGATTGAACCAACTTTGATTCAGCCGACTTTTGTAACGCACTTGCCAAAAGAGCTTGTGCCGCTCGCCAAGCTTTCGCCCGATGACCCGACGACCGTCGAGGTCTTCGAGTGCTGCATCAACGGCCAGGAAATTTCGCCCGGCTACACCGAGCAGAACGATCCGATTCAGCAGCGCCACACGCTGGAGCATCAGGCCGGCGGCGAACCGCAAAAGTTGGACGAAGATTTTCTCGTAGCGCTCGAACACGGCATGCCACCCGCCGGCGGCATTGGCATCGGCATTGACCGCCTGTGCATGATGCTCCTCGGTCAGGAAAGCATTCGCGACGTGATTCTGTTTCCGCAGTTGAAGCCGAAGTGAGGCACCGGAACGCTGGTTGCTAGAACCCCCAAGAAAGATTACTGTTGCGAAGTATGACGCTGACCATACCCAATGAGCGAATTGGCAACCTGCGCGTGTCCGAACAGGACGCGCTGGTGGACATTGCCATTGGCCTCTACAAGCGGGAGGAGATCTCGCTCGGCCGGGCGGCGGAAGTGGCGGGCATTTCATCCGTCCAACTGCTCGGCGAACTTGGCCGGCGGCATATCCCCATCAATTACGGACCCGATGACCTGCGGGCGGATGTCGCCGTGTTGAACGACAAGCCTTGAACGGATTCAAGGCATGAAAGTTGTCAGCGATACCACCGCCATCACCACCTTGCTCAAGGCCGGGCAAGTGTGTCTGCTTCGGGAATTGTTTGAGAAAGTTTTCGTGCCACAAGCGGTTTGGGCTGAGTTGATGGCCTTCCATTCGGAGCTTCCCGATTTTGTCGAGTTGCGAGCCGTTTCCAATGTCAGCCAGCGTCTGCCAGGCACGGAGACCCTGGGGCGTGGCGAGGCAGAAGCGCTTTTGTTGGCCAAGGAATTGAACGTCCGGTTGCTCGTGACCGATGATCGCAAGGCCCGGCTGGCGGCTAGGCGGTTGAGCATCGGGTGTATCGGTCTCGTCGGTTTGGTGGTTCAGGCCAAGCGGGCGGGCAAAATCTCCTCTGTCCGCGATTTGCTGGAAACCATCGAAACCAAGGGCGGTTTGTATTTGTCGGATGCTGTGATTGCCGAGGCCTTGCGCCTGGCGGACGAAATTTAATTTTACCAATGTTAACCGTAGCCGGACTTTCCAAATCTTTTGGCGGACGCGACCTCTTCGACGATGTCACGTTCACCATCCAATCGGGCGAACGCATCGCCATCACCGGGCCGAACGGCGCGGGCAAATCCACGCTGATGAAAATCATCCTCGGCAAGGAGGAGCCGGACGCCGGCGAAGTGAGCTTCATGCGCGGCACGCGCGTCGGTTATCTGCCGCAGGAGGCCGAAGCCATCGGCAACGAGACGGTCATGGAAATCACCGTGCCGCACGAGCACGAGCACGACGGACAATTCGTCGCCAAGGCCAAGCAACTGCTCGCCAGTCTCGGCTTCAAGCAATCGGATTTCGACCGCCCGGCGCGCGAACTTTCCGGCGGCTGGGTGATGCGCGCGCACCTCGCGCGGCTGCTCACGGACGAGCCGGATTTGCTGCTGCTCGACGAACCGACAAACCATCTCGACCTCGAAACGCTGCTGTGGTTTCAGGATTATCTGATTCATTATCCCGGCGCGATTCTGCTCATCTCGCATGACCGCGAATTTCTGAATCTGCTGTGCACGCACATCGCCGAATTGCGCGCGGCGAAGATCATGCGCTACACCGGCAACTACGATTCCTATCTGGAACAGCGCGCCGCGAACGAGGTGAACCTGATTGCGGCGGCCAAGGCGCAGCAGCGCAAGATTGATCAGCTGCAAGTATTCGTGGACCGCTTTCGCGCGAAAAATACGATGGCCGCGCAGGCGCAATCGAAGTTGAAACAAATCGAGCGGCTGAAGGAAGAAATGGTCGATCTGCCGGACAGCGGCGGGCCGACGGTGGGCTTCAAATTTCCGCAGCCGCAGCGCAGCGGTCAGCGCGTCATCACGCTGGAGAAAGTGAAGTTCGGCTACGGCGAAAAACTGATTTACGACAATCTGGATTTCGAGGCCGAGCGCGGCCAGCGCACCGTGTTGGTCGGGCCGAACGGCGCGGGCAAATCCACCTTATTAAAATTGCTCGCGGAAGTTTTGACGCCGCAGGCCGGTGAACGCAAGCTCGGCCACAATGTGAAACACGGCTACTTCGCGCAGCATCGCGCGCAATCGCTGAATCCCAAGCACACCGTCTGGCAGGAAGCCAGCGACACACCGCAGCGCGTGACGGAGCAGGCCATCCGCAATCTGCTCGGCAGCTTTCTGTTTCGCGGCGACGACATTTACAAACCGGTCAGCGTTTTGAGCGGCGGCGAAAAGAGCCGGTTGGCTCTCGTAAAATTATTGTTGGATCCGCCTAATTTGCTTTTGATGGACGAGCCGACGACGCATCTCGACATCGCCAGCGTGGACGCGCTCATCGAGGCGCTGAAGCAGTTCGAGGGCACGCTGATTTTCATCAGCCACGACGTGCATTTCATCCGTGCGCTGTCAAACCATTGCATCCGCGTCGAGGCTGGCACGCTGCGGCATTTCCCTGGCGGCTACCAATATTATTTGGACAAGACCGGCCAGTCGGCGCGCGCGGCGCTGACGAGCTCGGGCTTTAGCAATTCAAATTCCCCGGCGCAAAAAATTTCCGTGCCGCAGATGGATCGCAAGGAGCAGAAGCGGGTTGAAGCCGAGCAGCGTCAGGCGCGCTCGCGCAAGCGGCAGGAATTGCAAAAACGGATTACCGCGTTGGAAAAGGAAATCGCCGACCTCGAAGCGCAGGAACGCGACTACGCGGCAGAATTGGAAAAGCCGGAGACGTATCATTCCGGCGGTCGCGCCACGCAGATCAACCGAGAGCTGCTGCATGTGACCGACCGCCTCGCTGAAGCGACGACGGAATGGGAGGCGGCCTCGGCGGAGCTGAATCAGTTGGAAGCCAGTCCCGCTGCCTAGCAACTTGCGTTCGATTCGCGGCGCGTCAGGCGAAATTTCCCCGAAGCGGCCGGCACTAGGGTTGTCATGGCTTCCGGTTTTATCCTGGCGGCGGATTTTAGCAGGGCTTCCAATCGCGCCGTGATGTCGCGCAACGAGTTTTGTGTCGGCGGCGTGGCATCCGGCACATAGCGCAGACTGGCCTCACCGTTTTCACTCTGCCACAACTCGTAGTGGGCAAGGCCGTCGGCGTCGGCAAAGCACTGGTCCACCTGCCAGGTGGTCACGCGCGATCCGTCGCTGGCGACCAGCGCATCGCGGCTGCGACCATGGATGATGAAATTGTTTCCGTAAGACTGCACCTGTTTTGCCGCGAGATCGCCGATGCGGTAACGCAGCAGCGGCATGTAGTCGTTGCTCAACGTTGTCACCACAAGGTCGCCGATGTCCTGTGCGTCGGTGTTGGCGACTTCCAGAAACGCGGTGTCGCTGCTGGCCTTCATTTCCCCGCGCTCGTTTTCCATCAACAGATGGCCGGTCTCGGTCGAGCCATAAAGGTTGAACACCGGCACGCCAAAGACGCGCGTCAGGATTTTCCGGTGGACGAGGCTGACAAATTCGTAGCTGCACAGGACGAATTTCAGCGACGGGAATCGGAGGCTCCGCCGTTCGCAGTAAAGCGCGAACCACGCGCCCTGCACCGGATCCATATCCAGAAACTGCGGCTGCCATTCCGTGATCTCCTGCGCCATCCGTGCCAGTTCGTCTTCGCCCAGCAAGAACGGGATGCGCGCCAGATTCACGAACAGCGCGCGACCGACGACGCGCTGCTCGCGCGACATCCAGACCGTGGGGCAGGTCAGGCCGTTGCACGCCGGCGACGTGATGGTGGCGCGGCGGGCGGCGGGAAATTCATCCAAAATTTTTGCGACAAAGCCATTCAGCCGGAGCGCGCGCTGCTCCTGCGCATCCCACCAGCCGCGCGGAAAAATCACCGGCAGCCGTTCTTCCGAGGTGCCCGATGTGTGTTCGCGTTCGAGGAGGTTTTGTTCCAACAGCGATTCGAAGGTGTTTGTGTCCGGAAAGAAGTTGTGCGGAAAATTTTCCCGCACCGCGCGTTTGGTCAGCAGCGGCAGGTTCTGGAAACAGCGCAAATCCGCCGGCGCGCAGCCGGTCAGCGAGGCGCGATACATCGGCAGGGTGCGCCAGCACGGCAGTTGGGCCGTCAGTTGGTCAAACTGGCCGGCCTCGCGGATGATTTCAGGAGTTGCGAGCACGGGGCAATATACGCGGAATTGGGAAAATGCAAGAGGTTGGCGCGATTTTTTCCGCTGGTCAGCCGGAAGGGGTTTTGGCATCTAATCGGCTCGTTTCGAAAAAACATGCGACCGGAAGAACTACAGCATGCCCTCGGCGAGGTTCGGGCCGTGTATGCCGAACTGGCGAGGCGACCCGTGACGCGCAATTGCGTGGTGCGCACCGAATGCTGCCAGTTCCAGCTCACCGGCCTCACGCCACAGCTCACCAAGGGCGAGGCGCTCGTCGCGGCGAAAGGCTTTCGCGCGACCGGACGCAAGGAGATTCCAGAATCCACCGACGGCGCATGTCCGCTGCTCAAGCGCGAAACCGGGCGGTGCCTGATTTACGCTGAACGACCGTTCGGCTGCCGCACGCACTTCTGCGCTGCCGCTGGCGGCCCGTATGCGCGCAAGGAAGTGATCGACCTGATCCGCCGGCTGGAAGAAGTGGATCGCAAACTGGGCGGCGACGGGCCGCGCAAGATTCAAGCCGCCGTGGCGGATGCATTGGCGGAGATTCGCTGATACTTTCGCGAAGACCGTCCATCACCACGGACGCGCGCCCTTGAGCTTCTTCTTGTCAAAAGCGGTTTTCTCCGCTTCCCGGCTGGCATGCACTTCCAAGCGGAATGGCGGCTCAATTTCCGGTGGCAACGGCGCTGCGGGCGGTGTGGCGGTTTCCGGTGCCGGACCGGCATCCACGATTTTTCCGATGACGCCGAGCAATTCGCTCCGGCCATACCCGGTTTCCGACGAACACTGAAAAATCTCCGGCAATTGCTCGAACCAAGGCGTGATGCGCTCCTTGAACGCCGTGATGTTCGCCGCCACCGCTTCCGGCGTGCCGCGATCCGTTTTTGTGAAGACGATGACGAACGGCAGCGCATGGCCCGTGAGCCACTGGATGAATTCGAGATCCAGCGGTTGCGGTTCCAGTCCGGAATCGATCAGCAGAAACACGCAGCAGAGGTTGGGGCGGTGGCGGAGGTAATTGGCCACCGCGCGATTGAACTGCGAGACGTGTTTGCGCGAACCCTCCGCGTAGCCGTAGCCCGGCAGATCCACCAGCCGCCAGTTTTTGTTGATCGTGAAAAAATTGATTAGCTTGGTGAAGCCCGGCGTGGGCGAGACGCGCGCCAGCCGTTCCTTGCCCGCCAGCAGGTTCAGCAGCGACGACTTGCCGACGTTCGAGCGCCCGATGAAGGCGAACTCCGGCAGCGACTCGTCCGGACACGCGTCCAGATCCGGCGCGCTGCGGTCAAAGATGGCGGATGAGATATGCATGATGAAAACCGATGCAGGATTATCGCAGCAAACAGGCGGCGCTGATACAACCATTTTCCAACGACCGCCGCCTCATTGTCGCGTGCGGTAAAAGCGCCGGGCATAATTGGTCGCATCCGCATCCTTCAGCAGCAGCGTGCTGGTTGCGGTGTTCGCCGTGGTGACGACCGACCAGTTGGCAAGATTGGTGCTGGCCTGCAATTCATACACGCCCGCCGCGCCGGTGATCTGCAGCGAAGTCACGCGGTTGCTCACCGTCAGCACCTTCAATTGCGTCGCCGGCTGCGCGAGATTGAGCGAACGCACATATTCCACCTCATTCGTCCAGTAACTCGGCAGGGTGCCGTAAGGATTGGCACCTCCGCCGTCGGTGATGTAAATCCAGCCGGCGTTGCGGCTCGCGGCGAAGTTCACGAAGTTGGTCATCGTCGAGACGTTGGTGATGGCGTAGGGCAGGTGACAGAATTGCCGGGCCAGATGATTCGTCACCCAGGCATCGGCGACGTAGTTTGAATAACCGGTGTCGCTCTCGAACGTCATCACCAGATCAGCCCCTGGCCGGGTGAGATACGCCTCCTGGGTGGTCGTGCCGGGATTGCCGACAACCAATAGGTTCGTGCCCTTGGTCTGGATGTATTGATACAGGCCGGCGTAATAGTTGAAATGGTTGGTGTCGTTGTCGCTGGTCATCGTATCCAGAAAGATGCCGTCAATGGTGTAGAAGGCGAAAAAATTGTCGATGTCCTTGCAGACGGTGTTGGTGTCAAGCGTGGCGTATTTCGTGTAGACGTAGCCGATGACTTTGGCCCCCGCCGCGCGCAGGTTGTTGATGCCTGTGACATAGTATGGATACTGCTGCGGCCCCGGGCCGTCGTAAGGATTGGCAATCGCGATGAGCGGCACGCGCGATGCGGCCCAGATCAGTCCGTTCCAATCCGTGCCCGGCGGGTCAAAATAGGACGCCACCAGAATGCCCATCGGGGCGGCACTGACCACCAATGGAAAGACAAGAAATATCGCCAACATCAGGCGCTTCATGTCCAAAAATAACACACAGAAGCTGCAAAATCAAAAACTTGGCCGGCGGGGACTTCGACCACGGCTTGGCTTTACCACGCCCGCAGGTATTGGTTGGGCGGCGACATTTTGTATCCGAGTGTTTTTGCCGCGTGTGCCGGCCAGTAAGCATCGGCCAAAAACTGACGCGCGAGCAGAACGATGTCGGCCTTGCCGTTGCGGATGATTTCATCCGCTTGCTTGGCTTCGGTGATGAAACCGACCGCGGCCGTCTTGATTTCTGCCTCGCGCCGGATTTTTTCCGCGAACGGCACCTGGTAGCCCGGCTCGACTTTGATTTTTGCCTCCGGCACCAAGCCGCCGGAACTGCAATCCATCAAGTCCACACCCTCGGCCTTCAAAATTTTTGCGAGGGCGATGCTGTCCTCGATCTGCCAGCCGCCGGGCATCCAGTCGATCGCCGAGATGCGCACCGCTAATGGCAGGTTGTCCGGCCAGACTTGGCGCACGGCGCGCGTGGTGTCGAGCAGCAGGCGGATGCGGTTTTCAAAGCTGCCGCCAAATTTGTCCGTGCGCCGGTTGGTGAGCGGCGAGAGAAATTCGTTGAACAAGTAGCCGTGCGCGGAATGCAGCTCCAAAAATTTAAAGCTCGCCGTCAGCGCGCGTTTGGCGGTTGCCACAAAATCATTTTGCACGCGGGCGATGTCCGCCTCCTTCATCGCGCGCGGCACTTTCGGCAGATCGCCGCCAAACGGAATCGCGCTGGGCGCAATCGTCTCCCAGCCGCCGTCGGCTTCGGCAAGATGTTTGCCGCCGTTCCACGGCAATGCCGCCGATGCTTTGCGTCCGGCGTGCGCGATCTGGATGCCGGCCACGGCACCGTGTTTTTCCACGAACTTCGCGATGCGTGCCAGCGGCTCGATATGTCTGTCGCTCCACAGCCCGAGGCAGCCGGGCGTGATGCGGCCTTCCGGAGCGACGCTGGTGGCCTCCACGATGACCAGTCCCGCGCCGCCGACCGCACGCGCGCCGTAGTGGACGTCATGCCAGTCGTTCGCCAGGCCGTCCGTCGCGGAATACTGGCACATCGGCGAAACCCCGATGCGATTGCGGAGGGTGACCGAGCGGAGGGCCAGCGGCGAAAAAAGCTGTGCGTTGTTATCCATGCGCGAAGTATTTAAAGCCGAAACCTCGAAAGCGCAAGCAGCAGGTTTGTCACCGAATTGTAACTTTCGGGAAGCCATTTCGTGACATATCCTCCGGCCGATGAATCCGGCCGACCTGTTCGCCCACGAAGAAAACCCCGTTCAACTTGCCGCTGGCGAAACGCTGTTTCGCGCGGGGGATGCGGCCGACGCCATGTATGTCGTGCTCGAAGGTGCCCTCAACGTGCTCGTCGTCGAGCAGGTCGTGGAGACTTCCCGTCGCGGTGCCATTCTCGGCGAGATGGCGCTCGTGGACAACACCCCGCGCGGCGCGACCGTTGTGGCGGCGGAGCCCAGCAAGCTGGCCAAGGTGGATGCCCGCCGCTTCCAGCGCCTCATCCAGCAGAACCCGTTTTTCGCGATGCACGTCATGAAGGAACTGGTGGACCGCATCCGCGCGATGAACAAGCTCGTCGCCGGCAGCCGGGGCTGAATTCTTTCCGCGCCAGCTTTTCGCTGCGATAATAAAAAAGGCGAAGCGCCTCACGGACGCCTCGCCTCTTGAAAAAGGATTCCGGTCAGTGTTTCACTTCCACGGCCTTGCCCATCGGCTGGCCGATGTCTTTCAATAATTTCACAAACCACTTCGCGTGGATGTTGAAAGGCTTACCACCCTTGATGCGCTCGAATTCAATCGCGCGGAGTTGCTTGCCGCGTTCCTCGTCCTCGCCCACCACGCCGCCTTTGCCGGCTAGCGCGCATTGCACGGCTTTCACGGCGCAACGGCGGATGAGCTTGCGGTCCGCGGCGTTGGCCGCAGCCGCACGGCTGTAATAACCGCTCTTCTGCACGAGCGTTTTTTCCGCGCCGAGTAGTTCGGCGAATTGCTTGGAGAACCACGCGCCGACGTTCACCTTGTCGAGCCGCACATGGCCGAAAGCATCGCGCGGCACTTCCTCGCCCTTGGCCTCGATCTGCTTGACGATGTCCGCCACGCACGCGCCTTCGGAGATGAAGAGGTTCACGCAATCATGCTTGTCCATGATTTTGCGCAACCGCGCGGCTTCGGCCTTGATGTCGAGCGCCATCTCGGGAATGTAGATGCCGTGCACATCGCGGCGTTCCTCGCTCAAACCGAGATCGGGCAAAAAGTTCATCGTGCCCATGAATTTGCGATATTCCTCGGCCGTCGCGGCGGTGAGCCAACCGCAGTTGCGGCCCATCACTTCGTGGATGATGAGCATCCGCGGATTCGCGTTGTGCTCCGCGACGACGTTGGCGAAATAATGCGCGCCTTCCTCCGCCGCCGTCCACGCGCCGAGGCTCTGGTGGATCGGGATGACGTCGTTGTCAATCGTCTTCGGCATGCCGACGACCGTGAGACTGTAATTGTTCGTCTTCAGAAACTTGGCGAGATCGGCTGCCGCCGTGTTCGTGTCGTCGCCGCCGATGGTGTGCAGGACGTCCACGCCGTCCTTGATGAGCTGGTCCGCCGCGACCTTCTGCGGATCCTGTCCTTCCTTCACCAGACCGCGCTTCACGCAGTCTTTGACGTTCGTCAGCTTCACGCGGCTGTTGCCGATGGGACTGCCGCCGTGTTCGACGAGCGCCTTCCAGTTTTTGCGCGCCTGCGCCGTCACCTTCATGCTCTTGCCCTGCAACAGGCCCATGTAGCCGTTCACATAGCAGATGATCTCCACCTTCGGCGCGACGCGCGTGTAGGTTTCGATGAGGTAGCCGATGGACGCGCTCAGGCACGGCGCGAGGCCGCCCGCTGTTAGAATTCCAACCTTCTTGACTTTTTTATTCATAAAATATTTACGGAGGTGAAGCCTCCGACCAACGATGATGCTTCAAGCGCCGCCGAAGCTCAATTTCAAACCAAGGCGCAGTTGCCGAAATCACAAATGAGGCTACAGTGTCAGCGCTGTGAAAATTCTCATCACCGGGGCCAACGGTTACATTGGCCGGCGGCTGATTCCCGTCCTGCTCGAGCAGGGCCACGAACTATTCTGCTGCGTGCGCGACAAGGCGCGCTTCGACTGGCATCAGCGGCACGAACGCTTGCACACACTGGAAGTGGATTTTCTCAAAACCGAATCGCGCACTGAGCTTCCCCAAGACCTCGACGTCGCGTTCTATCTGATTCATTCGATGAACAGCGTCATCGGCGATTTTGCCGCGCCGGAACGCCAGGCCGCCCACCGATTTTGCGAACTGCTGGAGCCGACCCGCTGCCGCCAGATCGTTTATCTCAGCGGCATCGTGAATGGAAAAAATCTTTCCACGCATCTCTCCTCGCGGCTGGCGGTGGAACAGATTTTGCGCGCGAGCCGGATTCCCTGCACGGTGTTGCGCGCCGGCATCGTGGTGGGTTCCGGCAGCGCTTCGTTCGAGATCATCCGCGACCTCGTGGAGAAACTGCCGGTGATGATCGCGCCGAAATGGTTGCAGACGCGCGGCCAGCCCATCGCCATCCGCAACGTCATCCAGTTCCTCACCGGCGTGTTGCTGCGCGAAGAAACTTTCAACCGCGACTTCGACATCGGCGGCCCCGAGGTTCTGAACTACCGTCAGATGCTTACGCAATTCGCCGAGGTGCGCGGCTTACGCCGGCTCATCATTACCGTGCCGGTCATGACGCCGCGCCTATCGTCCTACTGGCTTTACTTCATCACCTCCACTTCCTTCGCGCTCGCGGCCAATCTCGTGGACAGCATGAAGATCGACATCATCCCGCGCAAAAACGATCTCGCCGCGCAACTCGGCATCACGCTCATCACCTACAAACAGGCCGTGGCGCTCGCGTTGGAACGCATCGAATCCGGTAACGTCGTCAGCGGCTGGAAAGATTCTTTCGCCTCGTCCGGCGCGAGTCTCGCGCTGATGCACTCGGTCAATGTTCCGCAGCACGGCTGTTTCAAAGACCAACGCACGCGTCTCGTCACTGGCCGCGTGGACTCCGTCTGGCAACGCGTCTGGAGCATCGGCGGCGACACCGGCTGGTATTACGGCGACTGGCTGTGGGAATTGCGCGGCGTCATGGACAAGATGGTCGGCGGCGTGGGCCTCAACCGCGGCCGCACGCACGTTCACGACATCGAAGTCGGCGACGCGCTGGATTTTTGGCGCGTGCTCGTGGCGGACAAGCAAGCGAAACGACTTTTGCTGTTCGCCGAAATGCGTTTGCCCGGCGAAGCGTGGCTGGAATTTCAGATCGTCTCGACGAAGGACGGCGACCAACTTATCCAGACCGCCACGTTCCGTCCGCGCGGCGTTTCCGGCCGGCTTTACTGGTATGCGGTGCTGCCCTTGCACCATTTCATCTTCAATGGAATGATTGACGCGCTGACGAAGGAAATTTGATTTATGCCCAACGAAAATTCTCCCGTGATGCTCATTGTCGGCGGCGCTGGTGGCATCGGTTCCGCCGTGGCCCGCAAACTCGCCGCGCGCGGCGTAAAACTGATTCTCACCGGACGCGATGCCAACCGCCTCGCCGAAGTCGCCGCTGAAACCGGCGCGGAAACATTCCCGCTCGATGCGCGCGACAGCGCAGCGGTGGACGCCGTGATCCAATCCATTCAAACGAGTCACGGACGCCTGGGCGGGCTCGTGAATTGCGCCGGATCCATTTTGCTAAAACCCGCGCACTCGATCACCGACCGGGAATTTGCCGACACGCTCGCCACCAATCTGACCACCGCCTTCAATCTCCTGCGCGCCGCCGCGCGCGTGATGATGAAGCAAGCTGGCGGCGGCAGCATCGTGCTTTGCTCCTCGGTCGCCGCGCGACGCGGATTCGTGAATCACGAAGCCATTGCCGCCGCGAAGGCCGGCGTGGAAGGATTGGCGCTCGCGGCGGCGGCGAGCTATGCGCGGTTCGGCGTGCGCGTGAATTGCGTCGCGCCCGGTTTGACGCGCACGGAGCTGACCAAAGCGCTCACGCAAAATGAAACCATCGCGAAGATTTCCGCCGCGATGCATCCGCTCGGGCGCATCGGCGAACCGGAAGATGTCGCCTCCGCCATCACTTGGCTGCTGGACGCGGAACAGAAATGGGTCACCGGCCAAGTCATCGGCGTGGACGGCGGCTTGGGCGCGGTGCAGGCGCGGAGTTAAATCCGGTGGCGCGGGAGGCTAAAAAGATTTTGCTCCGGACGGAGCTGCGAACCGGGGTGCGGCTTGCGGCATTTCTCGAAGGCAAAACGCGGAATCTTGGTGACGACGTAATCAATGCTCGGCTAAAATCAAGCCATGCAAAATTCTATCAAGAATTTGTTGCTTCTGCCCTTACTGATAGCTGCTCTCGGTTTAATTTCGGCTGCTCAGGTGACGGCGCAGGTCTTCAGCATCGTGCATATTTTTGCCGGTTCACCCAATGATGGAGAAAATCCGCTGGCCGGAGTGATTGTATCTGGCAGCACCCTGTATGGGGCGGCAGATGACGCCGGTGCCTATGGCTATGGTGCCGTGTATGCTGTCAACGTTAATGGCAGTGGTTACACGAACCTTTATAGTTTCACTGATGGCAATGATGGAGGGTATCCGGATGGCACTTTGGTTTTATCGGGAGGCATTCTTTATGGGACGGCGAATCAGGCGGGCAAATATAACAATGGCGTGGTATTCTCCATCAGCACTAATGGCACGGGGTTTACGAACCTGTATAGTTTTACCGGCGGCAACGACGGTGCAGCGCCGAATGACACCTTGCTTTTATCCGGCAACACCCTATATGGAACGACCAGATCTGGCGGTAGCACGGGCTATGGCGTGGTGTTCAAGGTCAACACCAATGGCGTGGGTTTTACCAATTTGTATAATTTCACTAATGGCACCGACGGAGCCCAACCACATGGTTTGGTCATTTCGGGCAATACTCTGTATGGGCCGACGCTTGGCGGCAGCGTGTTCAGGATCAACACCGACGGCACAGGGTTTACGAATCTGCATAGTTTGACGACGGCGAGTTACTCGGTGGCGGCTTTGGGTCCAGGTTCTAGTGCTCCCAATTTTACCAACAGCGATGGAGTTGCAGCCACCAGCTTGATTTTATCGGGCAACACCTTGTATGGAACGACATTTTTTGGCGGTGCGAATGGCAACGGCACGGTGTTCGCCGTCAACACAGATGGCACGGGTTTTACGAACCTGCATAATTTTGCGTTCAGCCGCACCAATACTTCCGGGCTTTACACCAACAGTGATGGTGCTCATCCTTATGAGCGTGGATTGATTTTATCGGGCAACACCTTGTATGGGACGGCGGCTCTTGGCGGCACGAATGGCAATGGCACCATATTCGAGATTAATACCAATGGCACGGGTTTTACGGTCTTGCATACGTTTGCGGCGGGCACCGGCTCTTTTCCGCACAATTATACAAATAGCGATGGAGCAGAACCGTTTGGTGCCGCATTGATTTTGTCGGCAAACATACTCTATGGAACGGCAAAGTCTGGCGGGAGTAATGGTTTTGGCACGGTATTCGCATTGGGTCTGCCTTTGCCGCCATCGGTAGGAATCGCCACGTCGGGCAACAAAACCATTCTCTCATGGCCAACCAATGCCGCCAGTTTTACTTTGCAATCCATCACCAATCTAACCTCTGGGAGCTGGAGCAATGTCACCAGTGGAATAACCACTGTCGGCACAAATTATACTTTGACGAACACAGTGAACGGCAATGCTTTGTTTTTCCGCCTGAAGCATTAGCTTGAATCAAGCGTTCGTTTCTGCCAGTTCCTCCTCAAAATCCACGATTTCGTTGATCTGCACCAGAAACCAGCGGCCTTACCAATTTGCGATTGCCGATTGTGGATGGAAGAAATCATTTCCCACCTTTGGCTTTCCGTTTGCGGGCGGCACGGTAAGAAGTCAATGTCTCGCACTGGCCGGCGGCAATTTCCGCGTGCGCGCGGTCGTGCAAGATGTCCAGCGCATGCATGGTGGTTTCAGCCGGAACAACAGGCCGATAAATCTTCGCGCCGGATTCCTTTTGTTTGCGCTGGTAATAGGCGACTTGTTTCCGTGGATCGTATCCAAACTGTTTGGCAATTTGGCGGCGAATCTCCCAGATTTCCTCCAGCGTCTCGTCACGTTTCGCTTTCATAATCTTTCTCCAGCAATTCCAGCGGGGTCACCAGGAACGGCGTGCGCAGACCCAGCAGCGCATTGACGCGCCGGATGTGCCCGGTCTTGTTGGCATTGGCCAGATGCTTGCAGTTCCACGTCACCAGCATATCACAATTGTAAAACGACGCGAGTGCCAGATGATCGGCATCTCCAATGGCTTCGACCGGCATGAGCTTGTGCTGGAGGTAAATTGCGGCAATCTCGGCCACTTCGGCGGTGTAATCCAATCGCTCCAAAGCGTTGATGAGTGCCCGCGATTCCTTGCGGCGCGACTCATCAGGAATGCGTTCCAGTTCTTCGATGACGACAGAAGATGTCACCAACTGTTGATCCGGTTTGGGCTTTTCCCACCATTCGCGAGTCCATTGACGCCGAACTTCAATAACAATTTCTTTCCGCCGTTCCGAATAGAAACTGGGGATTGTTGTTTCGACGTAAATGATGGTGCTCATCGTTTAATTCTTCGCTGACGCCAGTTCTTCCTCAAAATCCACGATCTCCTTGATCTGCACCAGAAACCAGCGGTCGATTTTCGTGAGGTTGAAAATCTCCTCGATGGTGAAGCCGGCGCGCAGGGCGTGGCGGATGAAGAAGATGCGTTCGGCGTTGGGCACGCTTAGTTTGCGGCTGATGACGTCGCGCGGCAGGATGTCGCGGTCGCCATAGACTTCGGTGCCGATGCGCCAGGGTTTGCCGTCGCCGCCCAGCCCGCTGCGGCCGATCTCCAGCGAGCGCAGGCATTTCTGCAGGCTTTCCTTGAACGTGCGTCCAATGGCCATCGCTTCGCCGACGCTTTTCATCTGCGTGGTGAGCGTGGGGTCGGCCTGCG
>Ga0208872_1001329_pt1 | contig 15262 bp, 12 predicted proteins | sample CryBogCBH12Aug08_FD_185508 | JGI IMG/M metagenome (GOLD analysis project Ga0208872, IMG submission 185508) | Freshwater microbial communities from Crystal Bog, Wisconsin, USA - CBH12Aug08 (SPAdes) | ecosystem: Environmental > Aquatic > Freshwater > Lake | place: Crystal Bog, Wisconsin, USA...
GGAAATATTTTCCTATGTTCTGCAAGGGGCACTTGAGCACAAAGATTCCATGGGGACAGGGTCGGTGATACGGCCGGGGGATGTGCAAATGATGAGTGCGGGCACCGGCATCACGCATAGCGAATTCAATCATTCTCCGAGCGAACTTGTTCATTTTCTCCAGATATGGATTACCCCAAAAATAAAGGGGACCAAACCGCGTTATCAACAGGTTCATTTCTTGGATGCCGAAAAACGCGGGCAGTTACGCTTGATTGTTTCACAGGAAGGCGAGAATGGCTCTTTATCGGTTTGCCAGAATGTAAAGGTTTATGCTGGATTGTTCGACGGCAATGAGACCTCATCATTTAAGTTGGCTTCAGATCGATTTGCTTACATTCAAATTGCGCGTGGAGAAGCGGTGATCAACGGTGTTCGTTTTGGTGCTGGTGACGGGGCCAGATTGCGCGATGAAACCAGTATTGATATTCAAGAAGGTAAGGACGCCGAAATATTAATCTTCGATCTTCGAGCAATCGAACTGCCTTCCAGATAGGAGATAGTCGTAAAAGAACAGAAGTAATTGGTCAATCAAGATTAAATATATTCATGTCAATCTCCCATAAAACAAAACATAACCCAATTCGGAATTCTACAATATTGGTATCAGCTCATCATGCCCTTGATTTATACCATTCAATTTTGCAGATGTCATGGCTCAAGTTTATTGCTTTATTTGTTCTAATATTTCTGTTAGTCAATGCTGTATTTGGTTATCTATTCTTCATTGGAGAAGGATCAATTGGCGGCATGAAGGAAAACTCATTTTTGGCGTGTTTTTTCTTTAGCGTTCAAACTCTAGCCACTATTGGATATGGTTCCTTGTATCCACAAACCCTTTTTGCAAATATGCTTGTTACTGCTGAAGCTATGTTAGGTTTATTGGGATTGGGAATGTTTGCGGCCTTGGCTTTTTCACGACTTTCCTTGCCTCAATCACTGATTTCATTTAGCAGCGTAGCTGTAATCTCTCCCTTTGAGGGTAAGCCAACTTTAATGTTTAGAGTAGCAAACAAGAGAAATAACTCGATTATTGGTGCTGACATGGAAGTTAGTCTTTTTCGACAAGAGACAACTCAAGAAGGTATCAAAATCAGGCGCATTTATGACTTGCCGTTATTAAGACGACACACGCCAATGTTATCCCTTACTTGGCTTGTATTGCATCCGATTGATGAGTCAAGCCCATTATTTGAAATTACTGAAGATTCATTGATAAAATCAGATTTCGCTTTAGTAGCTATTGTAACCGGACTTGACGAGACTATTTCGCAAACTGTGCACTCCAAGCACACCTATCTAAATACAGCTATTAAATGGAATTATAAATTTATTGATATGTTCAGAGAAGATGATACGGGCAATCAATATATTGATTTGAGATTGATAAATACAACCGAGAAAATTAACTAGTTCAGCTTTGGGGTTAAACCAGAACTGCAGTACCGGTTGATGCAATTTGACTTGCAAAACCAAGAGTGGCACTTTAATGACAACATTCCAAAAACATTCTGCACATTCTAATTTATTCACGATATAATTTTTACAATTGTTGACGACATCCGATCTTCAAAACCTAAGTTGAGGATCGTTGCTTAATGCCCAAGGATTTCGTTTAAAGGCTTGTATGCCTCTTAAGACCGAAAATATTGACGCTCTAACTTTTCCCATAATCTTCAATCAGATTTTTGGTTCAAGTCCAACTGCAATCGCCGTTTCTCGTTTAGCTGACGGAGTATTTGTCGAAGTCAATGATTCCTTCCTGAAAATGCACGAATATTCGCGTGAGGAAGTGCTGGGACACACCAGCAATGAATTAAAACTTTGGACCTACTCAACTGAGCGAGAAAAGATATTAGGGCTTATTAAGGCGGTTGGACACGCACACAACTTTCCACACGAATATCGAACCAAATCAGGTGCGTTCGGACGTGCATTAGCCTCAGTCAATATAATTGAATTTGGCGGCACTCCACATTTAATCGGGTTCCTGACCGACATAAGCGAGCTGAATGAGGACCAGTTGGCTTTTCTGAATAGTGCCAACGATTATCATGGGCTATTTAATAATATGCTCAATGGATTCGCCTACTGTCATATGCTCTTTGAAAATGGTAAAGCTCACGATTTTGTCTATCTTTCAGTAAACAAATCATTTGAGACACAAACCGGCTTAAAGAATGTTGTTGGAAGAAAGGTTAGCGAAGTTATCCCCGGGATACTGGAATCGAATCCTGAGCTAATAGTACTTTATGGGCAAGTTGCGTCATCAGGCAAGTCAGACCGATTTGAAACCTATGTGGCTGAGTTAAACATTTGGCTCTTAATTTCAGTCTATTCGCCTGAGCGTGGATATTTCGTCACTTTATTCGACAACATCACTAAACATAAAGAAGATGTAAAGGCTTTATCTGAAAGTGAAGATCGATTCCGCTTAATGTTTGAAAATATTTTGCATGGTGTTGTATTTCAAAACCAGCATGGCCAAATCACTCTAGCGAATCAAAAAGCTCAGGATATTTTGGGTTTAACACTTGACCAGATGCAGGGTCGCACTTCCCTTGACCCGCTTTGGCGATGTATTCATGAAGATGGAAGTGATTTTCCGGGAAACAACCATCCAGCGATAGAGGCATTAAAAACCGGCAAGCCCGTAGACGATGTCGTTATGGGTGTATTCAATCCCAAGATAAATCAAACCCGCTGGATCAATGTGTCTGCTGTCCCGCTAATGAAATCAGGTGAGCATAAACCAACCCAAGTGTTTGCAACTTTTCTGGATATCACCGAGAGCAGACTGAGTGAGCTTGCACTGATAGAAAAAGAAGAGCGTTACAGAGCCTATGTCGATCAGGCTGCGGACGCTCTGTTTGTCCATGACTTTTCTGGACGTTTTGTAGAGATCAATCAGCAGGCTTGTGATAGCCTCGGCTATAGTCGTGAAGAGCTTTTACGTTTGTCCGTATTTGATGTGGAAATAGATTTTGACTTAGCCAATGCTCAGGCAGTTTGGAGACAGATTCAGCCAAACCAACGCTTCACTCTACTGGGTCACCAGCGTCGCAAAGATGGTTCTATTTTTCCAGTAGAGGTCAGGTTCGGTTTTTTTGATAATAATGGATCGCGTTTATATATGGGCTTGGTACGCGATATCACTGAACGCAAGCAAATGGAGACTGCGCTTGCCAATAGAGAAAAAGAGTTTCGATTACTGGCTGAGGCGATGCCTCAAATCGTCTGGATCACAAAGGCTGACGGATCGAATACTTATTTCAATAAGCAATGGGTGGAATATACCGGCCTTACTCTTGAAGAAAGCATCGATGATGGCTGGAACAAGCCATTTCACCCTGATGATCGGCAACGTGCTTGGGATGTTTGGCACAATGCAGTAAAGAATGAAGTCACCTATTCGCTTGAATGCAGATTACGTCGATCAGATGGTGAATATTTTTGGTGGTTAATTCGTGGCGTTCCAGTGATAAATGATGAGGGGAAGATTGATAAGTGGTTTGGAACTTGTACCGATATTCACGAGATAAAATTATCTGAGCAGCTATTGTATGAGAGCAAGGAGCAATACAGGTCACTCGTAGATAATCTGCGTGTGGGTTTATCTGTGCATGGTCCCAATTCTGAAGTACTTAGATTTAATGATCGGGCATTAGAGTTGCTTGGACTTACTGCGGAACAGTTTAGTACAAGAACCGCTTTCGATCCCGCGTGGAAAGTAATTTATGAGGACGGCTCACCTTATTCCGTTTTTGAACATCCCGTAATGCAAGCCATCGCTACATGTAAGCCTGTTACGGGTGTGGTTCAAGGTGTTTATCGTCCAACGAAACAAGATTTTGTTTGGTTATTGGTGGATGCGGACCCAAAATTGAATGAGGCAGGTGAAATTATAGAAGTGACTTGCACGTATACAGACATTACTGAACGTAAAAATGCTGAAAAACAAATCAAGAATCTTGCTCATTTCGACCAATTGACAGGCTTGCCGAATCGTACTTTGTTAATTGACCACTTCAAATATGCGTTCAGCTTGGCGCAACGCAGCAATGAGCCTATGGCAGTAATGTTCCTCGATCTTGATCATTTCAAGGACATTAACGACACCTTGGGTCACAGTATCGGTGATCAGGTTTTGATGGAAGCTGCGAAACGTCTCAAAACAGTTATTCGCGAACAAGATACTTTGTCGCGTCAGGGTGGAGATGAATTTATTTTGATTCTCCCAAGTTCAGATGCTGATGGTGCCGCGATGGTGGCTTCCAAACTCATCGAGGCGGTTTCGCAACCTTGTGTGATCGAGCAACATGAACTGATTGTCACGCCTTCTATCGGTATCGCCATTTACCCGGAAGATGGAACAACGCTTGAATTGCTTTCCAAGAATGCTGATGCGGCGATGTACCGAGCCAAGCAAGGTGGGCGCAATAACTTCCGGTTTTATACACCTGAGATGCAAGCACAATCTTCGCGCAACTTAACTTTGGCGAATTCTCTGCGTCACGCAGTCGAGCGAAATGAAATGCAGTTGAATTACCAACCGCAATTTACAATTCAAGATGGTCACATAATTGGGGTAGAAGCCTTGCTTCGTTGGCAACATCCAGAGTTGGGAATGGTTTCTCCGTCCGAGTTTATCCCGATAGCTGAAAATAGCGGACAGATCATTTCGATCGGGGAATGGGTGTTGCGAACAGCTGTCCGCCAATTGAAGCACTGGATAGACATTGGTTTGAGTCCAATGGTGATGGCAGTAAATTTATCTGCAGTGCAATTCCGGCAATATAATTTGCCAGAACTAGTGACAGAAATCCTTGATACAGAAAAATTACCTCATCAATATTTGGAGTTAGAATTGACCGAAGCAGCTGCGATGGATAACCCGCAAGCTGCTATTGAGATGATGGACAGACTGCATGAACGAGGTATCCGCATGTCCATAGATGATTTTGGCACTGGATATTCAAGTTTGAGTTACCTGAAGAAATTCAAAGTGTATAAATTGAAGATCGACCAGTCTTTCGTTCGAGACATCACAGAAGACCCGGAAGATAAAGCCATCGTCACCGCTATAATCAGTATGGCTAACGGTCTTGGATTGCAAACCATAGCTGAAGGGGTAGAAACCTACAATCAACTTGCGTTTCTACGTATGCAGGGTTGCAATGAAGTGCAGGGATATTATTTCAGTAAACCGCTTACAGCTGATCAGGTCGAGGGTTTTGTTAAGAAGAGCTGAAATAAAACCAGGCATTTTCCCTCGATCGAATCCATCACCAACTTTGGCTTTCAGGCAGTGCACCGATAGGGGCAGGTTTTGCAATTGGACTAAGTTACTGTCGGTCAGGAACTGACTTTATTCCAATGACCGCTGTATGACGAGCAATTTTGTATGATGAGTATCTGCTTTGTGCCGAACTGATTATTCAAGTTCAGCAGCAAAAAAACCGAGCAAATGGAACTTTCAGATTGCTATCTGTTATTACGTTCAATATTTACCGGTTACGACACCAATTTTTCGGCAGGTATGCCGACGCGGACGTTACCCCACAAGCGACCGTTAATCTGGATCGGCATCGCTATATCACACAGGAGTTCACCCGTATCTCGCAGATAGGTTCGTATCAGCATGGCTGTATTATTTTTTGCCGCACGTAATTCTCCTGGGTTATCGAATTTTCGGTTGCATCGGTTTCCAACCAGATCGATTGCTTCATTTCCTGTAAGTGGCTTGGAAAACTGTGCATTGTGCGAAGAAAGGTAGCCATCTGTATTGACTCCTACCGCGTAGGCGCATCCAGGAATTGATCGGAAAGCTTCCTCGAGTAGCGGCAGACAACGTCTTGTATATTCTTCTCCCCAGGTTACACGGTACTTTTGGGGCTTGTGATTACCGAAAGGTTTATAGTCAGTATCAAAAATATCCTGGCCACTTTGTGCCATTTCCACCAAGGCATTCTGCAATTTGTTGCGGAACATACGTACTGTCTTGACTACCGCCTCAAATGTCCCCTCGCCGATATTAAACCTGGAAACCAGTTCCTGGATCACTTCTGTTGATTCTGATAACTCGGTCGTGCTGTGGCTTGATTCTTCCATGCTATCGCTCACCTTGATCGACAAATCATGGATTTGGGTTACCATCTGGTGCACTTGGGAATTCGTGGCAGTCAACTGGGCCATTGAGAAGGAGATATGCACTAACTGTTCACAGGTGCTGTCAAAATCGCCCACCATGGTCTGGAACTGTTCTGCAGAACGTCCGACAACTTCACGGGTGTGTTGGATATCAGTACAGATTACATCGTTTTCGGCACGTGTGTTTTGAACCTGAACCAGCATCGTCGTGACATTTTCGGTGATTTCTTTAGTGGTTTTGTTTACCCGTTCCGCAAGTTTTCTGACCTCATCGGCGACGACTGCAAAACCGCGTCCTTGTTCTCCGGCTCGAGCTGCCTCAATCGCCGCATTTAAAGCCAGCAGGTTGGTCTGATCTGATACATCCTTGATCAAGGCTGCAAACTGGTTCACACTTTCTGAACGGCGGGATAAGTCTTCGACGGTTTGATTAAATTGCAGGACCTTTTCACCTACTGCATTGATCCTGGAGGAAATACCCTGCATTTCAGTTAATGATATCCGCGCCTTTTCCAGATTCTGGTTGGTTGAATCGGCAATGACTTGTGTGCTGGCGGTGACATCGGAAATGGACTGGGTGGCTTCGTTGCTGGCGGCAAAAACAAGTTCCGTCAATTCTCTCTGTTGATGCACGGTGGAGCCTGTTTCACCAAGGCGAACTTTTACCTTGGTGGCATCCTGTGCAATGGAAACGCTGGATTTTCGCACCTCTTTAATGATTTGCCTGATCTTGGCAGCAAATTTGTTGTAGCTTTGCGCAAGCTGACGTAATTCGTCATGGGTTATTTGTGGCAGATCGGACGAGAAGTCACCTTCTCCCTTACCGATTTCCTCGAAAATATGAGTGATCGTCTTCACCGGACGAACAATCAGGTAACGCATATACAGAATTTGAAAGATACTACAGACAAGGGCGATGGCTGTCAGGAGCAGAAGAATGTCCCATCCAGCGCCAAATGGTGCCAGTATTGCTTTCGCAACTTCTTCAGCTATATTGTGGCTTGAAATGGCTGCCTGAACATCCGATTCGACGTGCAGATATACGGCCAAGTAAACGAGATCGATCAGGAACAGGAACAGGAAGCTCATTAGCTTCTTGGTGAGCGAGTTCCAGAAAATTCGCTCGATCCAGTCGTAGGTTTTCCAAAAAGTAGACATTAATTTCACCTCTTCATTACGGCACCCTCTTAATTGCGGATCGATTGCCAGTTTTAGCTAACTTTGTATCGGTAATGAACAGAATATCTTTAAGTGTTTTTTAAATTAACTTTATGCCATGTCTATTTTTACGACAAACAGATACGTCTTGCATGATTGGCATGTTATGGCATCGCTCGACTTATGTCTGCGAGTGAGAACAAATTGGGGAATGAGTTAAGCGATTGGTATTTTGAATAGCAATTGTGGGTCAATGCCTGACTTGTTATATGGACGCCTAAGATAAAAATAGTACTGCACCAAATTGGGGCAATTAGGTTATTCTCTAAGTATATTTCACAAAATTGATGTTTGATATTTTTTAATATATTGAATCAATATATTTATTCTTATCAGGCACCATTATTGCTCACCTATATTCAAGACTACATAGTTATCATTGGAATTTATTAAGATGAAAAAACGCAAAAAGATTAATACGTCAAACAGTTTGACGGATTTGGCTCGCTTTATGAGCGGACTGCAACCTGATCAGAAAAGTCTTACCGAAATTCAAACTGTTTATGACAACTTGACTTTGTTAGCTCAATTGCTGGGTGCTGGAACAGATATCAGCAGCATGCGTTCGGCCTTCAACAATTTAGCGACTGTATTGCTTGATCAACTAGCCAAGGAACATTACAAAAAGGCCAGTTTGAATCTGAGTTCATGCGCCAGGGTCGCAATCGATGTATTAACCCGAAATTTGTTCGAACGCACCGCTGATATTGGATTCCTGGCAACGGACAGTGAAATCTGTTCATTTGCCGAAGCTGTAGAAGTGGATACAAATACTAGAAATGATCCTGCCTGGCAAACGCTCTTACGTTCGCACTTTAAGGAGTACGTTAGCAAATATTCGGTTTATCACGATATCATCCTGCTCTCCCCGCTAGGGAATGTATTGGTTCAACTAAACGAAAATAGTTCAGTCACTCATTCCAAAGATAGGTTTATTGAAGAAGCACTAACGACACAATCAGCTTATGTTGAAGTTTTTCGGCATACTGATTTGTTACCTGATATCGATAGCCCCCTGATCTACGCCTACCGAGTCATGTCAAATGACAATAGCCATCCTGTAGGTGTGCTATGTCTATGCTTCCGCATTCAGGATGAATGTCAGCGCATTTTTGAAGGACTTATCGCGGAAGATGACTGGACGATCATTACGTTACTTGATTCCTCTGGTGTAATTATTGCGAGCAGCGATCCGTGCCAAATTCCGATAGGAGACAGGATAGAACCTGCGCGCGACAATAACTGTAAAATTCTACGCTTTGCCGGACGGGAATATCTGTCTGCCACCCGTCCCTCCAACGGATATCAGGGCTATACGGGACCAGGCTGGCTGGGGCATGCCATGGCTCCTTTAAATCATGCCTTCGAATTATCAGGTGCGCATGAATTGGAAATTGTTTCTGATGATTTACTTAATTGCGTTTTAGAAACAGCCAACTTATTCAGTCAGGAACTACGGGATATTCCTGTTAAGGCAGCAAGTATTCAACAGGAATTAAATCGGGCCGTGTGGAACGGTAATATTTGGCTGGCTTCGGATAATGTGGGCCAGAATGCTGCCTTTGCCAAGGTACTGTTAAGGGAAATTGGCAGCACGGGAGTGCGCACACGAAATGTTTTCAGCGAATCAACAACCAACCTCTATAAAACCGTTCTCTCATCTGTTTTATTCGACTGCGGAACACAGGCTGCTCTTGCGATCGACATTATGGATCGTAATCTTTACGAGAGGGCAAATGACTGTCGCTGGTGGGCATTAACACGGAGCTTTAGGGAGGAACTGGCGAATGTCAATCTGGACGACTTGGAACAAAGAAAACGTTTAACCGATATATTGCGAACCATCAACTCTCTTTATACGGTCTATAGCAATCTGATTTTATTTGACCAATTGGGACGAGTTGTCTCTGTTTCCAATCCGGCTTACAACGATTGGCTGGGCAAAACTCTGCCCGATAGTTGGGTACGTCCTACACTCGCCTTGAAAAATACTCAAAGCTATAATGTTTCCAGCTTTTTAGAGGCTGAATTGTATGCGGGTCAACCAACGTATGTTTATTCTGCGGCCGTGCGTAAAACAGATGGCTTGGATCCATTGGGAGGTGTTTCAATTGTTTTTGATTCAACACCGCAATTTCAGGCTATGTTACGCGATGCCTTGCCTCGGCAATCTGATGGCAGTTTGGTTTCAGGTGCCTTCGCCGTTTTTGCCGAGCGCGATGGACGGGTTATTTCCAGTACGGATGCGAACATCAAACCCGGTTCGAAAATATCGATTGGAGTCGAATTTTTTAATTTGCAGCGAGGGGAAAGTTGCACCAATATAATTATCTACAACGGCTGCTATTATGCAGTTGGGTCCTGTATGAGTGCGGGTTACCGGGAATATAAATCCGCAGAAGATTCTCACCAATCCGATGTGGTTGCATTGATTTTTTCACCTCTATCCGACCGGCTGATCGACCCTGTAAGTTTACATTCAAATCGGGATTTCAAAGTCGATTCTTATGCCCTGCACAAGACAAGCGGAGTTGAAACTATCGACATCGCAAGCTTTTATCTTGGGAATAATTGGTATGGCATTCAAACTGCGCATGTAGTGGAGGCAATCGATACTGATCGGCTCACTTCTATGCCTGGCGCTTCTGAAATAGTAAAAGGGTGTTTGATGTATAAAGAGCAAGCGCTGACTATTTTTGATTTGTCATTCATAATTGATTCGCGCAAATCACCCGAAGAACGACGTACCCGTGGAAATGTGGCATCAAAAAATCAAATTCTTATAATCCGCGCGCCGAAGCAGCAAACCATCTTTGGCATTTTGGTCGACAGTCTTGGTGACATCAATGAAATTCCGGTCTCCCAACTTGACCCTGTGCCTGACATGATGACAAGCGGAAATTCTCTTGTGGAGAGTTTGGTGAAACCCCAAGCGGGGAGTGTGGATCGCCGAATACTTATTGTGCTATCGGCAGAGAAGATATTTCTCAGGCTTTCTGAAAGGGAGTAGGAGAAATTATCCTATTTAATGGCTTTCCACCATCATTGGCGATTGGTGACGGGAAGCGTAACTTGAAACCGGCTTTACTAGCCGGTGTTATCAAAAAACTGCTTTAAATTGTCCGAAATCAATAATTTCACTGACTAGCCGATAGTCACGAACCAGGAGTTCATGAAGCCAGATCGGCGGCCGAAGTGCAGTCGATCACAACGTGCATTTATTGTCATTGATCAATCATACCACTCAATCTGTTCGTACACTGTTTATCAGATCAAAGCAATTACTAAACTTTACCTTAATGGTTTACCGTCGCTTTAACTGCTCCACTTACTACCTCACCAGTTACTTTTGCTGTTGTCACCGCAACAGTTCCGGCAACACTAGCTGCCGTTTCAACTCCTGTTGCGGCAACACTAGCCGCAGCAGTTACGCCTATTGCTGCAACACCAGCAACTGTTTCTGCTGTTGTTCGACATCCTGATAGTGCAGAAATAGCTAATAAAAGTAAAATAACTTTCTTCATGATTTCGAACTCTATTAAACAACAAGTACATTGTAATGCATGATCCAATATAGTGCTGTCCCCATAATCATGTCGCACAACCAGGAACTTTTGGATTTGATTCTTTGTCATATTTAGTTCATGTTTTAACTCTAAGATAAACTAAAGACCAGAAATTCTGATGGGCGCGTTGATCTCAAAACCGCTGAAAATATATTTAACTATCGGTAATGAACTTATGTCAACCCCAAAGATTTTGTGGGTTAGATCATTTTTGAATTTGAAGGAAACGCATCATGAGCCATGCCAAAGAGAACAAGAGCATTGTTAGTAAATTAGTTTCTATTATTACAAGCTCACTTTTCCTAAACATAACATTTTTAATGTTTGCCATATTGGTCGGCATCAAAGTGTTTTCTTGAAGATCTTCAAAACACTTATTCAACCGAAAACGGCTTCATTCGACGCTGTGCTACAAATCACCAGTTCAGTTTCCGCATGATTGGTTCATTGCTCAGCAAAGGGAAAAACTGGCAGCATGAACGCACCTCTTGGTAGAAGGAATACCGAGGGAGCCTCATTTTTTTCTCCCATTTCGCTTCGCACCAAAGGAATATTACGGCTTCTTTTCGATCCATCCGGCCACTACAATGCCTGCTTCATACAACAACCACAAAGGCACGGCAAGCATGCATTGCGAAACCACATCCGGGGGTGTAAAAATCGCTCCTACTATAAACGCGCCAACGATCATATAAGGACGTACTTCGCGGAGTTTTGCTGTGCTGACTACCCCCATGCGAACCAGAATGACTACGGCTACGGGAACTTCAAAGGTCACACCAAACGCCACGAACATGGTTAATACGAAGCTCAGGTATTTGTCGATGTCGGTCATCACCGCAACTCCCTGCGGCGCGCTGGCGGTGATGAATCCAAACACAATTGGGAATACGGCAAAATATGCGAATGCCATGCCGCAATAGAACAGAACCGTGCTGGCAGCAATCAGTGGAAGGATCAGTCGCCGTTCATGAGCGTAAAGACCGGGGGCGATGAAGCGCCAAACCTGATACAGAATGTAGGGTAACGCGATGAGAAACGAAGCCATCAGCGCGACTTTGAGCGGAACGAAAAAGGGCGTTGTGACATCGGTGGCAATCATTTGCCCTCCTTTGGGAAGCTTGGAGAGCAGCGGTTGTGCCAGAACTGCATAAAGTTTTGATGCCCATGGAAACAGGCAAAGAAATACCAGAAGCAGCGCGACGATGGCATGCAATAAACGGGTACGCAGTTCAATCAGGTGGGCGATGAAACTTTCGCTGGTATTCATTAATTCACTGGAGGTTGGTGCTGTTGTTCAGTTGAGTGTAATTCCACCCCGGATTGTTGATGCTCTGCCTGGGTTGAGGGGGCGTTGGTTGAGCTCGATTGCATGAGGGTTTGCGCAGGACGCTGCACGGAATCGTTGATTTCCTGCACTTGCTTATTGATACCCTGGGTGATTTGGGTTGCAGCCAATTCTGCGCTACGCGCTTCTTCCTGGATTCTTTCCGTCAATTGACGATATTCATCAATGGCCATATCCCTTGCAATATCCGCTTTGACCCCATTGACGTAGCGCTGCGCACGTCCCCACAAAAAACCGAGCGTGCGTGCAACCTTGGGCAGGCGTTCCGGGCCGATGACAATGAGAGCCACCAGAAAGATGATCATCATCTCAGAAAAGTCGACACCAAACATAAATATACCTGCTGCTTATGCGTTGGTTTGAGTCTTGCTCTTGATTTCACCTTCGATTGTCTGCCCGCCCTGCTGCACTTGTTTGGGGGCTTCTTTGGGCGTTTCTTCATCACCCTTCATACCTTCTTTGAAGCCTTTTACCGCACCACCCAGATCGCTGCCAATGTTGCGCAATTTTTTGGTACCGAAAATCATCGCCACGACCAACAACACAATCAACCAGTGCCAGATGCTAAATGAACCCATGATGTTCCTCCTAAAAATAGCCGATTTTAATCGCGCCGCACCATCGGTGGAATGTTGCCACCGCCGATGACATGAACATGCAGATGAAATACTTCCTGTCCGCCACCTTTACCGCTGTTTATTACGGTGCGAAATCCCTTGTCCAATCCTTGCTCTTTCGCCAGTTTTGGGGCGAGTACCAGCATTTTACCAAGCAACGTTGCGTGGCTCTCATCGGCTTCCATGAGTGATACCAAATGCAGTTTCGGGATCAACATGAAATGAACGGGGGCGACAGGGTTGATGTCGTGAAACGCATACACATCGTCATCTTCGTACACTTTTTTGCTCGGTATTTCACCGCGCGCAATTTTGCAAAAAATACAGTCTGTCATTCGAACCTCCTTAGCCTTTCCGACTATTCTTTTCAGCGATGCCAGACAAGCCCTCGCGCCGAGCCAGTTCGTCCAGCACGTCATTTGCGCTCAGGCCGTGGTGTGCCAGCATGACCATACAATGAAACCACAGGTCCGCAGTCTCGTAAACCAGATGGGACTTATCGCCGCCCTTGCTTGCGAGTATTACTTCTGTAGCTTCCTCACCGACTTTTTTCAGAATGGCATCTTCACCTTTACTGAACAACTTGGCTACATAAGATGTCTCGGGCGAGGCCTGTTTACGAGCGCGTAAGGTTTCCGTCAATCTTTGCAGGACATCATTACTCATTTTTATAAATCTCTTCGGGGTTCTTGATCACTGCATCAGTATCTTGCCACTGACCATTTTCAAGTTTGCTAAAAAAGCAACTCACTCGTCCGGTATGGCATGCGATACCGCCGATCTGCTGGATTTGCAACAGCACCACATCATTGTCACAGTCAAGTCGAATCTCTTTTACCTTTTGAAAGTGACCCGATTCCTCTCCTTTGTGCCACAGTTTTTTGCGCGAACGCGACCAGTATACCGCTTCGCCAGATTCGGCTGTCCGCTTGAGCGCTTCACGGTTCATCCATGCTACCATCAAAACACGTCCAGTTGCCGCGTCTTGGGCAATCGCCGGCACAAGCCCGTCTGCAGCCCAGTTGACTCGGTTTAGCCAGTTTTCTGTCACAGCCGTACCTCAATTCCCTGTTGCTCCATGAACAATTTGGCCTGATGCACGGTGTATTCTCCATAGTGAAAAATACTTGCCGCGAGCACCGCATCCGCCCCGCCAAGCTTTACACCCTCCACCAAATGTTGCAGATTGCCTACCCCTCCGCTGGCGATCACCGGAATTTCCAGTGCATCGGTTACGGCGCGGGTCAAGGCCAAATCGAAACCGATTTTTTGACCATCGCGATCCATGCTGGTCAGCAGAATTTCGCCTGCACCCAGAATCTGCATTTTTTTTGCCCACTCCACGGCATCCAGACCGGTAGTCTTGCGGCCTCCATGGGTAAAAACTTCCCAACGACCGGGAGCGACCTGCTTGGCATCAATCGCCACCACAATGCACTGTGAACCATAACGGGCAGAGGCGTCTGCCACCAGTTGTGGATTGAGAACGGCAGAAGTGTTAATGCTAACTTTGTCGGCACCTGCGTTAAGCAGGTTGCGCACATCCTGAACTTCGCGCACTCCGCCGCCGACGGTGAGCGGGATAAAAACCTGTTCGGCCACTTGTTCGATGATGCGAAACAAAATGCCCCGGTCGTCAGAACTGGCGGTGATATCGAGAAAGGTCAGTTCGTCCGCGCCTTGTTCATCGTAGCGGCGAGCGATTTCAACCGGATCACCGGCATCGCGCAGTTCGACGAAACTGACGCCTTTGACGACACGGCCGGCAGTGACATCCAGGCAGGGGATAATACGTTTGGCTAACATTCTGTATATGGCAACACGCTTCAAGAGTAAAAGTAAATCGCTTCTCCTAAATCGTGATGCCCATTTCCTCGGTGAGTTGGTCGGCCAAGGCTTGCGCCGGAGAAAACTCCAGCGTTCCTTCGTAAATTGCGCGACCGGTGATTGCGCCGGTAATGCCTTCTCCCTGAACTTGGCACAGTGCACGCACATCGTCGAGATTGGTGATGCCACCACTGGCGATAACCGGCACCGTCAGTTCCCGTGCCAATTCCACGGTGGCAGGAATATTGACACCCGACATCATGCCGTCGCGGCCAATGTCAGTATAGATGATCGCTTCCACTCCATACCCCTGAAAGCGTTTGGCCAGGTCGAGTACATCATGGCCTGTCAGTTTGGACCAGCCATCGACCGCCACTTTGCCTGCTTTGGCATCCAGTCCGACCATGATATGGCCAGGGAAGGCATCGCACGCTTCGTGCAAAAATCCCGGTACCTTGACGGCGGCCGTTCCAATAATAATGTAGGTCACACCGATG
>Ga0208872_1001330_pt1 | contig 15260 bp, 13 predicted proteins | sample CryBogCBH12Aug08_FD_185508 | JGI IMG/M metagenome (GOLD analysis project Ga0208872, IMG submission 185508) | Freshwater microbial communities from Crystal Bog, Wisconsin, USA - CBH12Aug08 (SPAdes) | ecosystem: Environmental > Aquatic > Freshwater > Lake | place: Crystal Bog, Wisconsin, USA...
GAAATGGCATCATTCAGCACGCGTTGTGCCGTAGCATGGTCTTTGCCTTGAACTCGATAGCCGCCCAACTGGTTAACCGACTGGGGCGTCAAGCCAAGATGGGCACAGACCGGAATTCCTCGCTGCGTCAGAAAAGCAATCGTTTCAGCCATGATCACTCCTCCTTCAAGCTTGACCATCTGCGCTCCGGCTGCCATCAATTTTGCGGCGTTTTCAAAAGTTTTTTCCGGGCTCACTTGGGACGTTCCAAAAGGCATGTCGGCAACAATAAAGGCTTGCTTTGCCCCACGCGACACACAGCTAGTGTGGTAAAGCATCTCATCCAGAGAAACCGGCAAAGTGCTGTCATGACCTTGCAGCACCATGCCGAGCGAATCGCCAACCAGTAGCACGTCTACCCCGTTGGCTTCGAGCAAGGCTGCGAAGCTGGCGTCGTAACAAGTCAGGGCTGCAATTTTTTCACCCTTGTTGAAAAGCGCCTGCAAATGTGTCAGTGTTGTTCTCATTACTGTCCTTTGCTAAAAAACTCGCGCTGCCCGCGCATCCCGTCTATCCGTTGTAACAGCAAACCAAAATCCTCGTCATTATCCACTAAATTTAAATGTTCGCTATTCACCACGAGCACCGGGGCCGCATCGTAATGATAAAAGAAGTCGCTATAGGCGTTGGCAAGTCGAGTCAGATAGTCATCGTGAATCGTTCGCTCATAGGCATGGGCACGTTTCCGCACCCGTTCAATCAGGGTTTCTGTTGGCGCCTGGAGATAAATCACCAAGTCCGGAATGGGTGCTTGCGGAGCCAGACTTTGGTAGATGTTCTGGTACAACGCAAATTCGTCCTGGCTCAAATTCAGACGCGCAAACAGGACATCTTTTTCAAACAAATAGTCCGACACGGTGCGCGTATTGAACATATCCATCTGACCGAGATCCCGCACTTCATTAATCCGCTGAAACAAAAAAAACAACTGTGTCGGCAACGCATGGCGAACCGGATCCTGATAGAAACGCGCCAGAAAAGGATTCTCTTCAGGTTTTTCCAGCAACATGGCTGCCTCGGCATGCGCCGCCAGCCGGGTAGCCAAACTGGTTTTACCCACGCCGATCGGTCCTTCCACCACTATATAACGGTATTTATCAAACACCCGAAGATTCTCCATCCAACAACTGCTTCAATTGCTGATCTGCACATTGCCTCATTGCTGCCTCGGCCAAACCGATACCGGGAATTTCACAATCCGGTGCAATCTCAAGCAAAGGGCGAAGCACAAAGGCCCGCAAGTGCATCTGTGGATGCGGAATGGTTAGACCGTGTTCGTGATGGCATCGTTCATCATACAACAACACGTCCAAATCCAATGTTCTGGGAGCATTGAGGAATTCTCGTTTGCGCCCGCATTTTGCCTCCAACGCCAGCAACTCATCCAGCAAGGTGCGCGGGCTCAATCCAGTTTCAAGTTGTACGACAGCGTTTATGAAATCAGGCTGTTCAACATAACCAACCGGCGCACTTCGGTATAAAGAGGAGCAAGCCAATACCCGCGTCTCTGCCAACTTATCCAATGCTTGAATTGCCTGCAATATCTGCTGTCGGGAATTGCCCAAGTTGCTACCCAAGCCGACGAAGGCGATATATTTGCCGCTCAATCTATCGGTAACTCCGCCTGTACCACCGTATCCGGCTTGCTCGTTCCCGGCTGTTTTTTGCGACGACGGCGTTTTTTTGGAATTTCATCCGGCATCAGCATTTCAGCACGGCGTTGGTCACTGGCATTCTGAAATTCATCCCACCATAAACCCAACTCTCCATCCACTTCACCACTTTCGCAGCGCAGCAAAAGAAAATCATAAGCCGCACGAAAACGTGGCACCGCCAGCAAACGAAGCGGTCGCTGACCACCGCGCTGCTCAAAACGGGGTTGCAGCAGCCACATTTCTTTCATAATTGCATCGTGCCGGTGGGGAATCGCAAGTTGCTCCCGCTGCCTACCTAGCACGGCATCCATCGCCAGGTGCAGTGCCGCAATGGGTTTTTCACCGGCTTCCTGCTGCGCTTTCCAGTCGGACAGCACTTCATGCCACAAAAGTGCCGCAAACAAAAAAGCCGGAGAAACCGACTTGTCTTCACGAATGCGCTGATCCGTATTCTCCAGCGCCAGCATGACAAACTTCTCACCCTGAGGCTGCTCCAGTATGACATCCAGCATAGGCAACATACCGTGGTGCAAGTCCATTTCGCGCAACTTTTTGACACACTCCAAAGCATGTCCGGAAAGCAGCAATTTAAGCATCTCGTCGAGCAAGCGCGCTTGAGGTACGTTGCCAAGCAACTCTTTCATGCCCGCAATGGGTTCAGCCGTGGCCTCATCCAGCCTCATCCCCAACTTGGCTGACAAACGTACAGCTCGCAGCATGCGCACAGGATCTTCACGGTAGCGTATCACCGGGTCTCCAATAATGCGTAGAGTATTGGCGCGAATATCAGCGTAACCGTTGTGATAGTCAAAAATCTCTTGCGTGGCCGGATCATAAAATAACGCGTTGGCAGTAAAGTCGCGCCGCGCCGCGTCTTGTTCCTGATCGCCAAATTCGTTGTCTCGGAGCAAGCGTCCATGTTCATCGGTTTGCGCATCTTCGGCTTCTATCATGCGGCGGAAGGTGGAAGTTTCCACAGTTTCCTCGCCAAACATCACATGAACCAAGCGGAAGCGGCGCCCAATAATTCGAGAGCGACGAAATACACGACGCACTTCTTCCGGGGTAGCATTGGTGGCAATATCGAAATCTTTGGGATGGCGGTTCAGCAACAAATCCCGCACGGCCCCTCCCACCACGAGCGCTTTAAAACCGGCCGCCTGCAATCCGTCTGTTACTTTGCGTGCGGCAGGACTAATACCACTGTTGCCAACCCCATGAACTTCAAATGGAATAATGTGGCACTTGCCTTCCAACCGAACCTTGGGTGACTTTCCGAATACTCGTTTGAATAGTTTTTTTATCATTACTTATAGAGTCAATATGAATGGCGTGACCAGTAGCTATCCAATACATTCGCTAATTATACACGTGGACAAGCTCCTACCAGCCATCCATAATCAAGAAGTACCGCTCAACGTAAACTGATGATACGCCACCCCAGTTTCTCGGCATGGGCGCGTAAAGTTGTATCAGGATCAACCGCCACCGGATTTTTCACTCGTTCTAGTAATGGAATATCATTAAGTGAATCACTGTAAAACCAGCTATCGGCAAAACTTCCCCAGTTCCAGTCCCGCTGGGTCATCCAGCTTTCCAGCCGCGTTATTTTACCCTCGCGAAAGCTGGGCACGCCCGCTACACGACCGGTAAACTCACCATTCTGCTGCTCCGGCTCAGTTGCTATCAAATGTTCCACACCGAATTCGCGTGCAATCGGGCCTGTCACAAAACTATTCGTGGCGGTAACAACAACGCATACATCCCCCGCTTCACGGTGCCGTGCAACCAGCTCACGAGCTGCAAGCCCCATGATGGGTTTGATCTTGCGGCGCATGAATTCTTCATGCCATGCATCCAGGAAGCTGCGTGGATGGCGCGCTAAAGGTTTCAGCTGAAAATCCAGAAATTCATTAATATCCAATGTGCCACGCTTATATTGCTCGTAAAATTTAAGATTAAGCGACTCAAATAATTCTCGATCCAGCTCACCTTGTTCAATAAGAAATTGCGCCCACTCAAAATCGCTGTCACCACTTAGTAAAGTATTGTCCAGATCAAATAATGCCAAATTCATTCTCAGTCCCTTTATTCTTTCAAAGAAATCACGTAGATATAGAAATATATTCCACTTTTCAGGCTATAATAGAGCAGGTTATAGAAAATTGTGCAGCATGTTTGTTGCGCACGATATATAAACATATTTATTGATTCCATAATCTTCAATTTTATGATTAACGACCAACGGTCAGGGCTAAATTCAAATTAGCATCACGCAACCATAAACAGCGAACGATATCAAAATCTTCGTATGAGAGTATGTGCAGGATCATTTTTGAGAAGCTTTATATGCTTGCAAAAGTTTGAATCTTGGAATTGTATTTTAAAGTGTTGGTAAATCTTGCCGACCAATCTGTAATTTAAGTCAGCGCGGTACAGAGAAGTAAATATCTATTTTTCTTCCTATGCAGTTCAAATTGGAGTAAGTAGTTTAATGATGAATTTCTGCAACTTGCCCACTCTAAACCCAATTGTCCAAACCGCCTTTTTCGGAGCAAAAGGATACTAAGCATGGATAATGCAGAAAGCCTTTACCCCAGGATTTCAAAGGGTATTGCCCAATCAGGCGCAGAATTTCCCGAATTCCTGACAAAGAATTTTGCCCGAATTTTGCAGCAAATCGAGTTACTTTGGGGCGAAAAGGAAGCGATAGATTACTTTGACTCACTGTTTCTGGACAACACTTCTGCTGATCAAGTTAGCACCTCAAATAACTCTGACAACTCAAGACAAACCCGCCAAGGCTTCCCCCTCGAAGCCTTAAAAGAAATAGTTCTTCTAAAACAAGTCCACCAACTACTTTTCCCCTCTACAAACCTTAATCCTTTCGACCCTTTCAGTGGCTCTGAAATTGTTCCTATCGAGTTGCACGCCAAGCCTGACGCGTCTCCAGAAACTTTCTACAATACAACCACAATACACAATACTTCAGAGCACGCTGACCGGAAACACTCAATCGAGTGGCCCATCATACACACGCAGCACGAATTGGTGGAAATGGCCAGACTGCAGCAAAGGGGGGAAAATATTTATCCCCTTCAACGCAAACCTGTCGGTGAAATTCTCATGCATTATGGAGTCATCGACGAACACACTTTGCGGGTTGTGCGTGACATGCAAAAAAGACCTGCCCACAAAAATCAGCCGGTCGGGGAGATTCTTGCCGAGGTCGGAATAATCCAACCTGATGAGCTGACCCGCGCTCTTCTTATTCAAGTTGGCATTCCCATGGTAGACATATTGAATATCGATATTTCTGCGGATATTGCGAAGATCATTCCGCTTGCGAAAGCCCGGGAAAAATTAGCCGAGCCGATTGGCAGCTTCCAGGACACTCTTTACCTGGCTGTAGCCGACCCCTTTATATTCACAGATCAATCATTTTTCACGATGCTAACCGGCATGAAGGTCAACCTTGTGTTTGCCCCGATGAATGAACTGGTGAACCGAATCAATATGCATGGATTGAAAGGCAGAAAGAACACCAAGGCGGCAAAAGAAGAATTCCGGAATCTGGCAAAGGTTGATATGAACTTTTCTGTTGGACAATCTGAAGATGTTGATACTGTAAACAGTGATATGTCTGAAGATGATTCAGTCATTGTTAATCTGGTTAACCAAATCATTTTCAATGCCATCCAGGAAGAAGCGTCGGATATACATCTTGAATTATTCAATGATGGAAATGAAGCTCGCATTCGTTTCCGTCGTGACGGCAGAATGGAACAGTTTTCCGGTTATCCTCGTGCCTATCACAAAGCCGTTGTTTCACGTATCAAGATCATGTCTGGCCTGGACATTTCGGAAAAGCGCCGCCCGCAGGATGGAAAAATTTCATTCGGCATTCCCAACAGCGGGCGGGTTGACCTTCGCGTGGCTACCATCCCGGCCATGCTGGGTGTAGAATTTGTAACCATCCGTATTCTGGCCTCGGGAGAACCTGTTCCGCTCGATGAGCTTGGAATGGCAAAACGGGATTCGAATGTTTTCCGGGAAATGTTCCAGTATCCCTACGGACTTATTTTAGTATGTGGCCCGACAGGAAGTGGAAAAACCACAACCCTGCATTCGGTATTGAAAGAACTCAATACCGAAGACCGCAAAATATGGACCGCAGAAGATCCGGTAGAAATCGTGCAACCCCATCTTTGCCAAGTACAAGTTAACAGTAAAATCGGATTGACCTTCGCCACGGTACTACGCTCATTTCTGCGAGCCGATCCGGACGTTATCATGATTGGTGAAATGCGTGATCAAGAAACAGCCAAAATTGCCCTTGAAGCCTCAATGACCGGACATTTGGTACTTTCCACACTCCATACTAATTCAGCTTCGGAAACGGTCGCCAGGCTCCTTGACCTGGATATTGATGCCTATAATCTATCTGATGCCTTGCTCGCTATTCTCGCTCAAAGGCTTGCGCGCAAGCTATGTACAGCTTGCGCCAGACGAGAGCTCGCTTCGGACAGTGAACTTGATGATCTTGCCAATGAATACTACCAATCCTCTCACGCCAAGTTGCCAACCTTAATAGAGCGCAATGACATTATTCATGGATGGAGAGAAAGCTATGGCATCGACGGTAATTTATATCTCATGCACTCTGTAGGCTGCGAAATCTGCAGGGGCGGTTACAAGGGACGAATTGGCTTGTATGAGTTGCTACATGCCACGCCACCTTTGCGTCATTTGATACGCCAACGCTCCCCTGCATCCGAGTATTTGGCGGCAGGTGTTTCCAACGGAATGAGAACCTTAAAACAGGATGGCATTGATAAAGTCATTCGCGGAATAACCGACATGATACAAGTACATGGCGCTTGTATTTAAACTGTTATAATTCAGAAATAATGGACATTAACAAACCCCTCTCCGCAAGGCATATAATTTCGCTAATTGCCGTTATTGGACTCATGACGTTTTCATGCATTTCAACAGCGGTCAGCATTGGCGAAGTTGTTATGCAAAGCAAGCTGGGTGAACCTTTGTCAGCCCAGGTAGATTTGATGCTGGGAAGCGGCGAGCATATCGAAGACTCATGCCTGTCCCTGGTTGTCCCCGATCAAAACGAAGAAGACACGAGTGGCTACCTGACTCAAGTCAATCTTACCCTCAAATCCGAAGGTAACCACCAATATATTGCTATCACTTCACGTAAATTATTAAATGATGCTTTTGCAAAACTTCGCCTGCAGGTCAAATGTCCGGGCATGGGTAGTGTCATCAAAACGTTAACTATTTTGCCGGATTTGAATGCCTCCCAACCCACCGAGATTACCTCAACCAACACTATTTCTGACTCATCTCCTGATAACAGTCAGAACACTCTGCCTGATACCTCTCAACGCGATTCTTACGCTGCACAGACTGATGTCAGCGTGCCAACCCACAGGAAGGTCACGCACCCGGCTCACAAGCACCCGAAGCATCTCACTTCAATACCCGCGAGTAACAAGACTTCCGGCCAAACGGGAGCGTTTAAACTGAAACTCTCCGGAGAACCCATAGATGCGTCTCGCATTGGAAAAATAAGCCAGGAAGAACGCGCCGTATTGCTGGCAAAACAAAAGATGCTTGACGCTGATGATCAAACTGCCAATTTTCTGGCCATGGAACATCAAGTTAAACAATTACAGGACGAATTGGGACAAATTAAATTACAGCTTGCCCAGTTGGGTATTAACCCAAGCTCCATCGCAGCAACTTCATCAAATGCGGGATCCTTGCCGGCAATCCCACCCTTGACAACCTCTGCCGTGCAAACAAACCACCCAAAACCTGTAGTAACTTTGAAACAACCGCCAGCTCAAGAAAGCAGCTTCGACCTTCAATCCATTTTATTAATCGCCCTCGTACTGTTGGTGGTTATTCTTGCTTTATGGATGGGACTGCGTCATTACAGTAAAATCAAGTCACACACTAGCATGAGTTCGCATCAAAACAATTCCTCTTTGATGAATGAAGAAAGTGACATTAGCGACAAACCTGCTGCTCCAAGCATTGAAAACAGACAAACAGACAAGACACCATTACAAATTCAATCCCCTCAATCGAAGACAAACCCTGCACCCTCCATTGCAGTAGAACCCAAGGCAAGCACAATTAAAATTGAGCTCCCCTCTGCCCCACTCCCTCTGTTTTCCAAAACTGTTGCAGAGATAAACGAAGAAGACTCCGTACTGGAAGAGGCTGAGCTTTATGCTGCGCATGGCAGGCCGGCCAAAGCAGCTGAAATATTGCTTGAAATAATCAAGCTTCGTCCCTCGAAAGCCGAGGCTTGGCCTCTGTTGTTTTCTATCTATTCTTCCCTTGGTAAAGCAGCAGAATTCGAAAGAACAGCCAAACAGTTTTTGATCCACCACAAAGACAGCCCCTCGTGGCGAGGCATCCAGGCGTTGGGACGCACACTTGACCAAGACAATCCCCTGTATATTGATAACAGCAGCTACGCAACGTCCCCGGCATTACTTGACACTGTTCCATTGCGTCGCCCCGTGGGTGATGTGTTGTTGGATATGGGTGTCTTATCAAAGCAGGATCTACAGAACTGCCTTGATGATTACGACCCGAAAAGACATGGTCGCTTCGGCGGATATTTAGTCGCACGCAAGGTTATTACGCTTGCCGAACTTGATGAAGCGTTGTTGCAACAGCAGGGCATTCACAGTGAAATAAAAGCGGGAGCGTTGCCTTCATTGCAGGAGATGGAAAATTTTCTGGCTGATTTTGATCCGAAACGGGATGGCAGTGTTAACGAATTTTTGGCATCACGTAATGCTGTAACACCTGTTCAACTTAGCAAGTTGCTGCAACAACAATCAAGCCAAGTTTCAATTTCAGAACCCACACCGGAGAACACCTCACTTCCGTTGAAAAAGGAAGTCAATTCCGGATTTGAGTTTGAAGCACGTCCCAAAGTATCGACTCCCGACCTTGAGTTTACATCTACAAAAGGGAAAAATATACGACAGGCTAAAGCAGTCAAATCTGCAGAAACTAACTCTATAGAACCTAACTTGAATTTTCCTGAGATAAACTTTGAACTTGAGTCTGATAATTTAACAAACAAGAAGTAAAACAGTCGTCCTTTAAGTTCGTACTTAAAGACCCTTGCAAGATTGCATCACCTCTTTCAGTAGTGGCACAGATGGGCCGCGCTTAAAGCGCAAACACTGCGTATCCAAGTCATCCAGTACAGCAAGTAACGAAGGCAAATCGCGTTTCCCATGAATCAACAGATATTGGATAACATCGTTAGACAGGTCCAACCCTTTTGCACGAGCATGTTGCACCAGCGCCCTCCCTTTTTCTTCGTCGCTTAAACCTTGCACGTGGTATACCAACCCCCATCCCAGACGTGTGCGCAGATCATCACGCAACTTTAGTTGTGCCGGTGCAAATGTCCCACTCACCAGTAGCAGCCCTCCATTTTCGCGTACCCAATTATAGAGTTCAAACAAAACAATCTGTGATGATTGACCAAGGGTCTCGACTTCATCGACCGCAATAACCTCTGCACTCTCCGGCACCGCACCTCGAACATAAATTGCAGTTCGCCCCTGTTTCTTTGTCTCTTCAACAGCCGCCTGGAGCAAATGACTTTTGCCGCACCCTGGCTCACCCCATAGATACAGACAGCTTTCACTTGTGTTCGCGGAAAGAGCTTGATGCAAAGCTGACAGCAATTCAGCATTGCGGCCTGCAACAAAATTATCCAGCGTGGGGATCCAGTGCGGAGCAATATTGAGCAGCAGTTGTTTCATTTTTAACGTGACAACTTGCAGACTAAAGTCGCTTATGCACGACGCCAGGAGGTTCCGGCAGCGCTGTCTTCCAAAATAACTCCCGCTTCCAATAACTCATTGCGGATACCGTCGGATTCAGCATAATTCTTGGCTTTTTTGGCGGCAATGCGTGCAGCGATCCGAGTCTCGATCTCTACCTCATTCAGTCCGCTTGTCGTTACACCACCTTGTAAAAATTCGTCCGCCTCACGCCCCAACAAACCAAGCATGCCTCCCAACAATTTGAGTTGAACAGCCAGTTGCATTGAGTTGGTTTTGTTAACTTCATTCGCAAGCTCAAACAACACTGCTATCGCTTCAGGCGTATTAAAATCGTCATCCATTGCAGCTTTAAAACGCTGTGCATGGGGCGTATTAAAATCTATGGCACTATGAGCTTCGACTGTTGTTGTATCATGCCGTTTTAAAGAAGTATAAAGTCGCCCCAGCGCAACTTTGGCATCATCCAGATGTGCATCCGAATAGTTCAACTGGCTTCGGTAATGGGCACGTAAAATAAAGAAGCGCACCACTTCAGCATCATATTTTTTCAGCACTTCACGGATAGTAAAAAAATTCCCCAGCGACTTGGACATCTTCTCGTTGTCTACGCGAACGAAACCATTGTGCATCCAGTAATTCACGTATTGACACTGGTGGGCACCTTCACTTTGAGCGATTTCATTTTCGTGATGGGGAAACTGCAAGTCAGCACCACCACCGTGAATATCAAAATGTTTCCCCAACAATTCCGAACCCATCGCAGAGCATTCAATATGCCATCCGGGACGGCCCATACCCCAAGGTGAGCTCCATTTAACTTCTTCAGGCTCGTCATCCTTGGCGTGCTTCCACAGCACAAAATCTAGCGGATCGCTCTTACCATCATTGATATTTACGCGCTCGCCGGCTCGTAAATCTTCCAGCGATTTGCCCGATAACTTCCCATAGCCGTCGAACTTTCGCACCGCATAATTCACATCGCCATCTGCAGCAGGATAGGCCAAGCCATTTGCTTGCAGTTTTGCAATCATTTCGAGCATCTGCGGCACATATTGCGTAGCACGCGGTTCGTGGTCAGGAGGCAGAATTCCCAGCGCCTGCTCATCCTCATGCATCGCGTCAACAAATCGCCCGGTCAGGCTGTATATAGACTCGCCGTTTTCAGCGGCACGTTTGATAATCTTGTCGTCGATGTCGGTAATATTGCGTACATAGGTCACTTCAAAACCTGAAAGCTTGAACCAGCGATACACCATATCGAACACCACCATCACCCGCGCATGGCCGAGATGGCAGTAATCATAAACCGTCATGCCACACACATACATGCGTACCTTGTTTGGCTCGATGGGAACAAAGTTCTGCTTGTCACGCGCAAGCGTGTTATAGATTTTCAACATTACACTGCCTTTACTACATAAATGGAAAGCAAGTTAATTTTTTGCCCGAACAAGCAACACTGGCATACAAGCTGTACGGATTACCCCTTCAGCCACACTACCCATCAGAAAATGCTCGAAGCCCTTGCGACCATGCGTACCGATTACCAAGAGCTCGGCTTCCCATTTCTGAGCCTCCTCTGAAATGATACTGCCTGTACGTCCCCCCACCGTCTCAACAAGCTTCGTTTCAACCAGAACGCCTTGGCTTGCAGCCAGGTTTTTATGCTTTTCAAGCAAGTCAGCTCCCGCATCCGCTATTGATTTCAGAATATCTTGTATCGGTACCACACTCATGGCATCCGGTTGCCACATTACCGGCATTTCTTCGCATACATGCAGCAACAAAAGTGTTGCATCTGATTCACCAGCCAGTTTGATTGCCTCGTCCAGTGCAGTGTCGGACGTCTTGCTTCCATCGATTGCAACGACTATCCGCTTGTACATAGCTATTCCCTTAATAGTTTGATACCGTTAACTTAATGAATGCTGCGCACCCGGATCGATTATCAGAAGGCGCACGACTATCCTTGCTCTTTAGCCCAGGAATCACGCAATGTGACTGTTCGGTTAAACACCAGTTTAATTCCGGGCTGATGCTCGCGCCGATCGGTACAGAAATATCCCAGTCGTTCAAACTGGTAGTGGGTTTCCGGAGCCGCATTGGAAACAACCGCCTCAACCCAACCTTGAACCACAGTAAGAGAATCAGGGTTAATATACTCAAGGAAACTTTTTTCCTTGTCAGAGTCTGGCTCCGGCACGGTGAACAGACGGTCATATAAGCGGATTTCAGCGGCCAACGCATGTTCGCGTGACAGAAAATGTATGACGCCCTTTACCTTCCGTCCTTCCGGATTCTTGCCCAACGTATCATGGTCAATACTGCAACGCAGTTCGATCACTTTACCCGTTGCATCTTTCAGGGCCTCATCGCAGCGCATCACGTAGCTGTGGCGCAATCGGACTTCTCCGCCCGGCGTCAGTCGCTTCCAGCCGGAGGGAGGGACTTCCGCGAAGTCATCCGCCTCAATAAATAGCTCATTGCTGATCGGAACTTCCCGCTTGCCAAACTCGGGATGATTGGGGTGAAAGTCTGCCTCACGGGCTTGTGCAGCATCGAAGTTGGTCAAGGTGACTTTGAGCGGATTGATGATTGCCATTACCCGGGGAGCGCGCGCTTCCAGATCTTCGCGAATGGCACTTTCCATCACCGCCATATCGACAATGTTATCGCTTTTTGATACGCCAATGCGCCGCGCAAATTCGCGAATCCCCTGCGGAGTATAGCCTCTGCGGCGCATCCCACTAATGGTGGGCATGCGGGGATCGTCCCAGCCGCTTACGTGTTTCTCATTGACCAATTGTAAAAGTTTGCGCTTGCTGGTGATAGTGTAGTGCAACTCCAGTCGAGAAAACTCTATCTGTTGAGGATGGCAAGGAATGGTGATGTTATCCAGCACCCAGTCATACAGTGGCCGGTGATCTTCAAACTCAAGCGTACAAATAGAATGCGTGATTCCTTCCAGCGCATCCGAAATGCAGTGAGTGTAGTCATACATCGGATAGATACACCATTGATCTCCGGTGCGTATATGGTGTGCGCGGCGAATACGATAAATGGCGGGGTCACGCATGTTGATGTTCGGTGACGACATATCTATTTTGGCGCGCAGCACCTTGCTGCCATCGGCAAATTCACCGTCTCTCATACGAGTAAAAAAATCAAGGTTTTCTTCTACAGTACGGTCGCGATATGGACTATTTTTTCCCGGCAGAGTCAATGTACCCCGATATTCACGCATCTGCTCGGAAGTGAGTTCGTCTACATAAGCTTTGCCTTGCTTGATCAGTTCGACCGCAAAATCATAAAGCTGCTGGAAATAATCGGATGCCCAGCGCACCTCTCCGTCCCACTGAAAACCCAGCCAGCGGACATCGTCCTGTATCGACTGCGCATACTCATCACTCTCCTTTTCGGGATTGGTATCGTCAAACCGCAGGTTACACTTGCCTTGGTAATCCAGCGCCAGTCCAAAATTCAGGCAGATAGATTTTGCATGTCCGACATGCAAATAACCATTCGGCTCGGGAGGAAAACGGGTAATAATCCCTGTATGCTTGCCACTTGCCAGATCACTATCAATGACGGCACGAATGAAGTGAGAAACAGGAGCGGGTAAGTTGCTACTCATTATTTTTATAGATCTTTCGGTTTTAGTTTGTCAGGAATATCGCTTGGCAGAAACTGCATACTTGTTAATTTTACCTGAAATCAGAGTGCATCAGCAGATTAGAACATTGCCATCCGGTAAAATAGCCGCGAATATGCTGTGAAACCTGTGAGCATATTTGGTAGAATTCAGTCCGTTGCAAGAAGTTACAAAAAGCGGTAACCATTAAATCATTTTGGGCTCGCTGCCTAAGCCTCGCAACCATTTGCGGACGGAGCGAATGAAAATCGAATGTTGTCGAAATTTCGCGGGACGAACAATATTGTCTCAGGACTTAATTTAGCGTTAATTTAGCCATAAATATAAATTTCGGGAAAACACAACACCATGGATATGTTTAAACATTTTAGCCCTCGATTCTCGTTTTACGGATGCGCTTTTTTGCTGTGTTTCAGTCTTTTCGCCCATGCGGATGAAATTCAAGAAATCAACAAACTGTTCAAACAAGGACAACAAGAGCAAGCACTTGGCCGCATCAACACCTACCTCACCTCTAAACCCAAAGATGCCCAGGCTCGATTCCTGAAAGGTTTGATTCTCACTGAGCAAAATAAAACCAACGAGGCCATTCGTGTATTTTCCGATTTGACTGAAGACTTCCCTGAACTCCCCGAGCCCTATAACAATCTGGCTGTTCTGTACGCCAGCCAAGGACAATATGACAAGGCCAGAATTGCCCTGGAAATGGCAATTCGCACTCATCCCAGCTACGCTACCGCCCATGAAAATCTGGGTGATATTTACGCAAAGATGGCAAGCCAGGCTTACGACCGCGCATTACAACTGGATCATAGCAACACGAGCACGCAAACCAAGCTGGCAATGGTTAAAGAGATTTTTGCCGCAGGAACTGCCAAGAACGGAAAAACAGGCAAGCCAGCACATAAGTCACCTGTCGTTTCAGCCTCCGCCCCTGATGATCAAGTGGCAGCCTCAAGTTCGATTGCCCCCACATCAATGGTTCCAGCAGCCTCCTCCGTTCAAGCTCAAACCGTGGCAACTTCTTCTAACAGTAGCGGTTCAGCTGTGCTAAGCAGGGTACATGCCTGGGCTGCCGCCTGGTCCGCCAAGAAGGTGAAAGAATACCTCGCGTTTTATGCGGAGGATTTCAAAGTACCCGGCAATGCCAAACGTGCCAACTGGGAAGCTCAACGTAATAATCGCATCAGCAAACCCAAGTCCATTGAAGTAACCATTGTCAAGCCAACGGTTCAATTTATCGATGCCAATCATGCAAGCGTGACCTTCAAACAAAATTATAGTGCCAGTCACTTGCATACCACTTCCAGCAAAACGTTGGTATTTGAGAAGTCTGGTGATAACTGGTTGATACAGGAAGAAAGTACCGGAAATTAAAGGCATGCACATTCCCTTCGTATTGATTGCGCTGTTTTCACTGTCATTTGCGCTCAATCCTGCATACGCTGCCGAACATGGAGTAGCCGATTCACGAAACATGGAAGCGATGCTGGTGGAAAGCATGCTGTCCGTATCCAACAACAAACTTGATGTGGCGTTAAACGAAGTAGACTCTCTGCTTAAAATTAATCCCAACTTCAAACTCGCCCAACTGATAAAAGGTGACTTGCTGCTGGCTCGAGCCCGCCCACTAAGCGATTTTGGCAATGCGCCGGAAGCTAGTTCGCGTCTTGAGGATTTTCGTGATGAAGCGCGAGTTCGCCTGCACCGCTTTCAAGAACAATCGCCCACTTCACTGATACCGAAATTCCTGTGGCAGCTTGATCAGGAACAGCATCACGTCATCGTGGTGGATCTCAGCAAGTCCACGCTATATTTGTACGAAAACGTGGAGGGTGAACCCCGGTACGTGGCAGATTACTACATCACTTCCGGCAAGAAGGGTTCCGAAAAGTTATCCGAAGGGGATCAAAAAACTCCGATCGGCGTATATTTTATCAAATCCAGCCTCCCCAAAAACCAGCTTGCCGATCTTTATGGTAGCGCTGCGTACCCGTTAAGCTACCCCAATGAATGGGATCGCAGGGAAGGACGCGAAGGTCATGGCATCTGGCTTCATGGTACGCC
>Ga0208872_1001331_pt1 | contig 15238 bp, 11 predicted proteins | sample CryBogCBH12Aug08_FD_185508 | JGI IMG/M metagenome (GOLD analysis project Ga0208872, IMG submission 185508) | Freshwater microbial communities from Crystal Bog, Wisconsin, USA - CBH12Aug08 (SPAdes) | ecosystem: Environmental > Aquatic > Freshwater > Lake | place: Crystal Bog, Wisconsin, USA...
CGGTCGTCATCGACGTTCGCCTTGTAGGCCAGGCCGAGCACGAGGATCTTCGCCCTGGAGATTTTTTTCCCGTGTGCCGCCAGGGCTTGCCGCAAGCGCGCGATGACTTTCGCGGGCATGGCGCGGTTGATTTCGCCGGCGAGTTCCACAAAGCGGGTTTCCTGCCCGACCTGCCGCGCGCGCCACGCGAGGTAAAACGGGTCGATGGGGATGCAATGCCCGCCGAGGCCGGGGCCGGGATAAAACGGCATGAAGCCGAACGGCTTGGTCTTGGCGGCGGCGATGGCGTCCCAGATATCAATGTCCATCGCGGCATAAACGCCTTTGAGTTCGTTGACGAGCGCGATGTTGACGCCGCGAAAGACATTTTCCAAAAGCTTGGCCGCCTCGGCGGTGCGGCAGTTGGCCACGGGCACGAGCGTGCGGATGGCGCGGGCATAAACTTTTTTCGCCGCGGCCAGACACGCCGGCGTGTAGCCGCCGATGACCTTGGGAATGTCCGCCACGCGGCTCGCGGGGTTCGCGGGGTCTTCGCGCTCGGGCGAAAACGCGAGGTGAAAATCCCGGCCGGCCTTCAGCCCGGAACCTTTTTCCAAAACGGCGCGCAGTTCGTTTTCCGTGGTGCCGGGATAGGTGGTGGATTCGAGAACGACGAGCTGGCCACGTTGCAGATGCGGCGCGATGGCCCGGCCGGTCTTCAGCACAAAGGACAGGTCTGGCGTGCGATTCTTTTTCAGCGGCGTGGGCACGCAGATGAGGATGGCCTGAATCGAATTTTGAATTGCGAATGGCGAATGGCGAATTTCGCTGGCTCGAATCAACGCGAAGTCGGTGGACGCGGAAAATTTGCCGGCGCGGACGAGCCGTTTGATTTCGGCGGCGGGGATGTGCTGAATGTAGCTGCGCCCGGCGTTGAGCGCGCGGACTTTCTGCGCATCAATGTCCAAGCCGACCACGCGGACGCCGCGGCGCGCGAATTGCAGGGCGAGCGGCAGGCCAACGTAGCCGAGTCCGATGATGGCGATGTTCATGCGGTCGCGCCAGCTTGCCGCAGTCGCGCCGCCGGCAAAAGAAGTTTCTGCCGCGCCGTTCAGAAGAACCACGACAGGCCGGCATAGAGGATATGCTGGTTCAGGCCGCCGTTGGGCGCCGCGATGCCGCCGTCGGAAATGTGGGTGAAACGATATTGCAAACTCAGGGCGCTGTTCGTGCGCCAGAAATAATCCACCCCGGCGCCGCCGAATTCGTTGAACTCAAAGGTCGAGCCGAGATTGGGATGCCCGATGTCGGTGCCCATCGCGCCGAACCCGCCGTCAATGAAGGGCACCCAGCGCGTGCCGGTGATGAAGTTGTAGCGCAGCACGGTCGTTTCGCCAACTTCATAGCGGGATTTGGGATACGACTGTTCGCCGGCAAAAATTTCCTCGAGCAATTCCCAGTTGCCGCGCCACCAATGGCTCTGGCCCACGGGGTCGCCGAGCATCCAGCCGTAATAAATCTTGGTCAGCTCCAGATAATGCGTGCTGGGATCCCGGCCGTTCGACGGCGCCACCGCCAGCCCCACGGCCACGCCCGCTTCCTGCACGTTTCGGCGAAAACCGGCAGTGGGCACGTCGGCGGCCCAGATGCCATCGAAGCGATGCAGCGCGGCGTTGGTGGCTGAGCCATCCGCCGCCGGTTGGGCGTGGAGCGACAGCAGCAGGCTGGAGCAAAATAGAAGCGTCGCGGGAATCTGTCTCACTGCAAACCGCAGAAGGCCGCTGGCCGCCGATCGTTTATTGCTGTTGGCGTGAAATGATGCGTTCACAATAATCCTTTGAGTGACCTGCCTGAAAAGCCAAGACCACCGGCACTATAGCACCGGTGATCTGGTCTGTGTCAAAAAGTTTTGGAAAGCCGGCGCGCCCGGGCAGGCCGGCAACTTCCATTATTTTTTTAGCGTCCGCAGGTAGGCGATGGACGCCTTGATGTCTTCGTCCGAAAGCTCGGACGGTTTCATCAGCGTCTTGTCGTCCTTCTTCAAACCTTCCTTGATGGACTTGAACGCCTGGTCGTCGGTGATGGCGGATTGCACGGCGGCGGTGGAATAATCTTTGCAGCCGAGCTTGGTGCCCATCTTGGTGGCGCCTTTGCCGTCGTCACCGTGGCATTTGGTGCAGTTGTCGGCATAGATGCCGGCGCCGTCGGCCAGGGCATTGGTGGTTAAGGCGAGCGCGAACGCTGCCGGGAGTGCGAGGAGTGCGATTTTTTTCATAGTTGTATTGTGTTAACGGTGCTTAACTCTCGCGCCGATGGAAAAATTAATCTAATCACTTTTTGTCAGACACTTGACGCAGATTGCACCCCGGCCGGCAGCAAATTTCACCCGCGCTGCCGCGTTGCCTCGTAAAGAAAAATGCCCGAAGCCACGGCCACGTTGAGCGAATTCATATGCGACGGCATCGGGATTTCCACCATGTCATCGCACGCGGCCAGCGCGGCTTCCGTCAATCCCGGCCCTTCCGCGCCGAACACCAGGCAGCAATCACCGCGCAAATCCACGGTGGCCAGCTTCTGCGCATCCGTGCGCGGGTGCGCCGCGAGACAGCGCACGCCGCGCGCGCGCAACGCCTGCAAGGTCGCCACCAGATTTTCCGCGCGCACCACGGGCTGTTCGAAAATGGTGCCCATCGAACCCGCCACCGCGCGGCGCTGAAAGGGACTGCCGCACGTTTCGCCGACGATGAGAATGTGCACGCCGAACGCCGCGCAGTTCCGCACCACCGCGCCGAGATTTTCCGCGCTGGCCAAACCTTCCACCGCCGCGAGCAGCCGCGGTCGCGGCGAATTGTCCAGCAGCGTGGCCAAATCCGGCAGCGGCGGAATTTTCGCCACGGCGAGCGCACCTTGATGCAGCACATAACCGGTGATGGTCTCCAGCAACGCATCGGCGGCGAGATAGACATGGATGGCTTCGGGCCGCGCGCGCAGTTGCGGCTCCAGTTTTTCCAGCCACGCCGGCGTGAGCAGCGCGGAGACCACGGTGAATTTGCTCGCGAGCAGGCGCTTGATGACCTTGTGGTTCGCGGCCACCAGCACACCGGCGCGCTCGTGTTCTTCCACGCGCTTGAGCGTGCGGTAGAGCGCCAGCTCCGGCAAGTCGATGGATTGAACCGTTTGGATTTGGCAAATGGCCACGGCAAATTAAACCCCGCCACGACGGTGATGGAAAGTGCGGAAAATCCCGGCGCGCGAAAGATTGACGCCGCGCCGCGAACGCCAAATAATCCAGCCATGGAAATAAAACGCGCCGGTTCCCAACCCTCCGCCAAAGGCCCCGCCGACTGGTTCACCGGCACGGTGCGCATTGACGCGCCGTTCAAAGGCACCGAACCCGCGCGCGTGGCCGGGGCCATCGTCACCTTTGAACCCGGTGCGCGCACCGCGTGGCACACGCATCCGCTGGGCCAGACGCTCATCGTCACCGCCGGCTGCGGCCGCGCGCAACGCGAAGGCGGGCCGATCGAAGAACTCCGGCCCGGCGACATTGTCTGGTTTCCGCCCGGCGAAAAACACTGGCACGGTGCCGCGCCCACCACGGCCCTGACACACATCGCCATTCAGGAACAACTCGACGGCAAAGCGGTTGACTGGTTGGAAAAAGTCACCGACGAGCAGTATCGGAGCTAGCCAATCCACGCAGCGTTGCCGCGCGCCGGCCGCCGGCGATTGGCCCGTTGCCTAAGGGAAACTGGATTTCTCCTGAAGGAAAAACGATTCCACCCAAAGGAAAAGTCTCTTCACCTGAAGGAAAACTGGTTTTTCCTAAAGGTGAAACGGTTTCGCCTAAAGGAAAATTGATTCCACCTAAAGGAAAAGTCTCTTCGCCTAAAGGGAAACTGGATTTACCTGAAGGAGAAATGATTTCGCCCAAGGGAAAATGGCCTTCGCCTTGGGGAAAAATCCCTGTTCCGGTTGGTTGGGGCGCAAATACATTGGATTTCGCGTCCCTTCATTTGGAATCCACAGCCTCCCGTGTGACCAATTTGCGGTTTGGCAATGATTAAAATGGACCAAAAGAATCAGCGTCAGAAAATCCATCCGTTGCTAAATTGCCTATTGTCAGTCGCAGAAAAAATTAAACAAAAACACCAAATGGCTCATTACGATGATCCGAATATTCGATTCGATGCCGGTCATTTTTACGATGAGCCGAACCCGATAACACCAAACACAGGACTCCCTATGCCACTATTCCGCATCTCCCTTGGCTTCGCCAAACTCAAAGACCCGGCGCTGGACGACAAAGCCAGCAATGTGGTCATCAAATGCACCGCCAACGCCGCTTTGTTCACCGGCCAGACCGCCAACGTGACCGCCGTGGGCACAGCCCAGGTGAATTTTCATAATTCTCTGGCCGTGGTCAAGAACGGCGGCAAGCTGGCCACCGACGACAAAAACGCCAAACGCGCCGTCCTCCTGGCCGCCCTCCGCGTGCTGGCCTTCGGCATCCAAAGCATTCCCAATCTCTCCCCCGAAGACGCCGCCAAATCCGGTTTTGACGTGAATGTCGCCGGCTCCCATGCGCCCGTGGCCGTGGATCGTCCCGTCATCGAAGACATTACCAACGTGGCGTCCGGCAAATTGGGCGTCAAAGTGACCCCGCCGAAAGGCTACAAATCGCTCGAATTTCAAAAGACCGTGGGCACCGCCGCGCCGGTTCATGCCGGCACGTTCCCCTCCAGCCGCGACGTGGTGCTGGAAGATTGCGAATCCGGCAAACTGCACACCATCGAGGCCCGCGCCGTCTTCGGCGGCAAACGCTACAGCGAATGGAGCGAGCCCGTCAGCCACATGGCGACGTGAGGGCAATGACGGCCACAGATGAACACAAATCAACATAGATGGAGAAATTCATCTGTGTGCATCTGTGTTTATCTGTGGCAAAAATAAATTTGGTTTGTGCCGGCCGCGTTTCTCGCGTTAGATAATTGCCGTCATCACCATGGCCGACGACTCCAATCCAGACTTGGGCGGCAAACCCAAACGCCCCCTGCCGCCGGAATTAGAATTTCTGCGTCAACCGCCCCCGCCCGGACTGGAGGCGGAGGAATTGATTGAACATCTCCAGAACCACCACGCCCGCGTTCGCCAGCACGCCGACCTCATCCGCGCGTATGGCATGGACCCGGACATATTGACCGGCTTCAACGCTGGCAGCCTGGCCAACCTCATCCGCTCCTGCCAAGACTGCGACGCGGCCAACGAGAAAATGCTGAGCGCCTTGGCCGACAAGGCGGATGCGGAATACAATGTCTTCAAGACCCTGACCCCCATCGCGGAACAGCTCTACGAAATCAACCCGTTCGACCCCGAAGTGCAAGAGTTGAAGGAGTTCGTGGACGAATGGCGCCAGCACATGCCGAAGGAGTGAAAAGCGCCGGGAGCGAAATTGTTAAGCACATGGGGACGGAAGGAAAGAAACGCAACAAAAAACTGGTTTCAGTTTCCTTGTAATAGAGTCACCGCTTTGAGGCACTTTGTGCTCAGGAAAAGGCTGTGTATTGGCTAAAAATATTACTTTTTATTTATGACAGGAATTAAACCCTCAAGATGTGATTGCACCTTGGCTATTTTCTCTGCTTTGTCTTTTTTGATAGCTTTTGTCTTTTGGAAAAAATATATCAAAACAACAAAAGCGCCAATACCACACGTTAATATCGTAATCAAAAACCCAATGATTGCACCCGTCACCGAACTAAATATTTTTGGAAATGTTTTTATAGGAATAAGTTCAGCTATGGCTCCTTCACTAATAAATATTTGGTTCAAGTCGTGATTATAAACCGCCACGGCGAAACCTCTATTCTGGTCCTTGCGGGAACCAGCAATTTCCGTGACAAAATGACCTTTGCGCAGTTGCGCATTAGTATTTAAAAGACGAAAAGAAAATTCGTTATTATCCGGTGACCGAACATATATCTCCTGCCAAGTAAAATTATTAGTGGAAATTCTAACTGGATTTATGTTGCCTTGGGCATCTGAACCACCACCGTAACCAGACACCTTCGACTCTACCCATTGTTTTTCCTCAACAACCTCACCGTATGAAGCTGAGATCTCAATAATTACGTCCTCGATTTTTATTGGAGATAAATTCATGATTTTTTTACTATTGATTCATATTGGGCGTTTCACTTTAAACTTACTCGGATTGAATATTCAAAAAAACCTAGAGTTAGGTCAATAAATTATTTTTATATCGTGCAGAAAAAAAGCCTTTCTCTAAATAATTCACAAATCGCCAACTGGCTTTACCATATTCCGATTTAATCAGTAAAATTCATGTCTAATTTTTTTTCACAAATCGTGGTCGAATTATTTCTTTAGAAAATCCAATTCATTATCCTTCACCGTCACCTTGATTTTTTCTCCCGGCTTGAATTCGCCCGCCAGCAATTTCGTCGCAAGCGGGTCGAGCAGATGCTCCTGAATGGCGCGTTTGAGCGGGCGCGCGCCGAATTGCGGGTCGTAGCCTTCCTTGGCCAGCAGTTGCTTGGCACGGTCGTCCACGTCCAGCGTGAGGTTCTGCTGCGCGAGCCGCTGTTCCAATCGCCCAAGCTGGATGTCCACGATGCGCGCCAGTTCGCTTTCGTCGAGGCTCTGGAAGATGATCGTGTCGTCCACGCGGTTCAGGAATTCCGGGCGGAAATGGCGTTTCAATTCCGCGCGCACCTTGTCTTCCATGGCCTGATGCGAGGCCTTGTCGGTTTTGCCGTCTAAGAAATAATCCTGGATGATCGGCGAGCCGAGGTTGCTGGTCATGATGACGATGGTATTCTTGAAATCCACCGTGCGCCCCTGCCCGTCCGTGAGCCGGCCATCGTCGAGCACTTGCAGCAACACATTGAACACGTCGCTGTGCGCCTTCTCAATTTCATCGAACAAAATTACCGAATACGGTTTGCGCCGCACGGCTTCGCTCAACTGGCCGCCTTCCTCGTAGCCGACGTAGCCCGGCGGCGCGCCGATCAGCCGCGCGACGGTGTGTTTCTCCATGTATTCGCTCATGTCTATGCGGATCATCGCGCTCTCGTCGTCAAAAAGAAATTCCGCCAGCGCGCGGGCGGTCTCGGTCTTGCCCACACCGGTCGGGCCGAGAAAAATGAACGAGCCGATGGGCCGGTTGGGGTCTTGCAATCCGCTACGCGAACGGCGCACGGCATTGGACACGGCGGTGATCGCCGGTTTCTGGCCGATGATGCGTAACTGCAAACGCTCCTCCATCTTGAGCAGTTTCTCGCGCTCGCCTTCAAGCATCCGCGAAACGGGAATGTGCGTCCACGCCGCGACGACGCGTGCGATGTCCTCGTCCGTGACTTCCTGACGCAGCAAGCGTAGCTGCGACGCCCTCGTCGCAGAAGGTGTTGGCGACGCCCCGTCGCCAGTTCCTTTTTTTGCGGTGCCGGGCGACGAGGCGTCGCCTTTACTTGGCTGCGACGGGGCGTCGCTGCTACGCAGATTTTCCGGCAAAGATTTCGGGTTGTTCTTGATGTAAGCCAGCAGCCGTTCAAACTGCGCCTCGTTCCGCACGATGTGGTCGAAGCTTTCCTTCTGCCAGAATTCGCCCTTGCGGCCCAGCGCCTTGTTGAGGCGATGCGCCGAGACGGATTTCCAAGCTTGCAGGATTTCGGACAGCGAATGTCCGCCCAGCGGCGTCACCAGCACGTGCGCGTGGTTGGGCATCACTACAAATTCATGCAGCCGATAGGACGTGCCGTCGTCGTGCTGCAACACCTCTGCCACCAACTGCCGCAATTCCGGCCGGGCCAGCAGACATTCGCCGTGGCATTCGTCCAGCCATTGCTCCCAGCGATTGGAAAATCGCGCGTAAAATTCCCGCTCGGTCTGGTCATCCCACGGTTCGGGATGCGTCTTCAACCAGGCGTCGCGTTCCGCCAGCCACGCCTTGACCCGCGCTTCCGGGAGCGAATCCGCCGTGCGCCAGGTGATGAAATAAGTGGTCCCGTCCTGTCGCCAATGCGGCAGCCGCGTGCCGCGCACCTGCCCGACCGAGGCGTCCGGATCAAACGGCCGAAACGGCGTAGCTGCGACGCCCTCGTCGCAGAAAGTGCCGGCGACGCCCCCGTCGCCAGTTCGTTCCTTGGCAGACACTGGCGACGAGGCGTCGCCTTCACCCGACTGCGACGAGGCGTCGCAGCTACGGTCGAGCGCCGCCGCGCTTTCCATCTTCGCCAGTTTCTTCTCCAGCTCGGGAATTTTTCCGTATTGAATCTCCGCCGACTTGCTCAAATCACCCGCACGCTGGGCTTTCTCCAATTCAATCTTCGCCTGCTCCAGTTGCGACTGCACGATGCTCACGGCATTGACGGCGGTTTTCTCATTCTGCCATTGCGCGGTGAGCGCCTTGGATTTTTCCTTTAAGTCGGCGAGTGTCTTGTCAATCAGCTTGAGCCGTTCCTTGCTCGCGGAATCTTTTTCCTTCGCGAGCGACGTGCGCTCGATTTCCAATTGCAAAATCTGCCGGTCAAGCTGGTCAAGCTCGGTGGGCTTGGAATCCAGTTCCATCTTGATGCGCGACGCCGCCTCGTCCACGAGATCAATCGCCTTGTCCGGCAGAAAACGATCCGTGATATAGCGATGCGACAACGTGGCCGCCGCCACGAGCGCCGCGTCTTGGATGCGCACGCCATGATGCACTTCATAACGCTCCTTCAATCCGCGCAAAATCGCAATGGTCGCCTCGACCGTCGGCTCGGCCACCTGCACTGGCTGGAAACGCCGCTCCAGCGCCGGGTCTTTTTCGATGTGTTTGCGATATTCGTCCAGCGTCGTCGCGCCGACGCAGCGCAACTCGCCGCGCGCCAACTGCGGCTTCATGATGTTCGCCGCGTCGCTCGAACCTTCCGCCGCGCCTGCGCCGACGAGCGTGTGCAACTCATCTATGAACAGAATAATCTTCCCCTCGCTCGCCGTGATCTCCTTGAGAAACGCCTTGAGCCGGTCTTCAAATTCGCCGCGATACTTCGCGCCCGCGATCATCGCGCTCAAATCCATCGCCACGAGCCGCTTGTTCTTGAGCGATTCGGGCACATCGCCGCTGACGATGCGCCGCGCCAAGCCTTCCGCGATGGCCGTCTTGCCCACGCCCGGTTCGCCGATGAGCACCGGATTGTTTTTCGTGCGGCGCGTCAACACCTGCATGACGCGGCGGATTTCCTCGTCGCGGCCGATGACCGGGTCAATCTTCCCCTGCCGCGCCAGCGCGGTGAGATCGCGACCGTATTTGTCCAAGGCCTGAAATTTCCCTTCCGGCTGCTGGTCCGTCACGCGCTGGTTGCCGCGCAATTCCGCGAGCGCCTTGAGCACCACATCGCGCTTGAGGCCGTGCGTGGTGAAGATTTTCTTGAGCGACGGACTCGCCTCATCCAGCAGGCCGAGCAGTAGGTGTTCGGTGCTGACGTAATCATCCTTGAGCTTGCCCGCCTCGGCCTGCGCGGCGTCGAGCGCCTTTTGCAGGTCTCGTCCGGCATGCGGCTCGGCGCCGCCCTGCACCGTATGCCGGCGATTGAGTTCCTTGTCCAAATCCGGCTGCAGCTTCGCCGGCGGCAGGCCGAGCCGTGTCAGCAATTCCGGCACCAGACTCTCGCCCTGGCCGAGCAGCGCGAGCAGCAGATGCTCGCCGTCGATCTCCGGATGGAGCATTTCCTGCGCGAGCCGTTGCGCCGCCTGCAACGCCTCCGACGATTTCTGTGTGAGCTTGTCGAGTTGCATATAACTAATCATTGGGACGGAAAGCCCGCCGCGTCAAGTCGGGGAAATGCCAGTGGCGCTGCCCGCCACAGACTCCGCGCCGTTCAAGGATGGGTCAGCCGGAAAAAGTGCGGGCTGTTGGTGAGCCCGAAAGCGACTTGTTTTTGTCCGGCGTTGATTTGCGGTGTGGCGGTGCTGTTAGTCCATCCGACCGGGTTCATTCCGGCGTTTTCCTGCAACACAAAGCTGGCAAAGTTGGTCGGCCAGGAGAGGACAAGGTTCGTTCGCGTATGGGTCATGCCCAAGGGTGGCAGCAAATAGACCGGTGCGGTATAAACATCAAAGTCAGTCGCGCCGTCGGGATTATCGCCGGTGTGGTCGGAGTTGTCACCCCACGCGGGGATGAGCACGCCGTTGGCAAAGGCGTTGCCGGTGTAATCGCCGTAGTCCGCCTTCTTCAAGGCCGCGATGCTTCTGGCCTGGTCGGACGTGCCGCTGCTGATCTGAAAGTTCGCCCCGAAAGATGTTCCGCCGTTGGTGCTGATGGCACCGAAATATTGCGCGGTGTTGTTGGAGATGGAATTGCGACAATCATACCACGTCACCGCCACGTTGCCGGAAGATTGGTCGAGCGAGATGTGCGGCAGGAACTGGCTGTTGGTGCCCGGGTCATCGTTCACCCGCGCGCGCGGGCTCCACGTCTGCCCCAAATTATCCGACGTGACCACGTAGATATCGGTGTCCGCCGAGCCGGCAAACGGCGCGTCGGTGAAAACAAAATAAATCCTTCCGCGATGCGGCCCGCCGGTGCGGTCCCATGCCAGCCCGGCTTCCGGATCAATCCCCCAGTTCGGCTGCGCGGGAATGTAGCTGAAGCCGCCGAGGTTGACAGAGGTGACCAAAGTGGGCGCGGCAAAAGTGCCGCTGACGCCGTTGGTGTTGACTTGCAAATAAAGACTGCCTGTCGAACCGGAATTGGGTCCGTAGGTCACGGCCACCTCACCGTTGGGACCGATTGCGATATCGCCGAAGTTCACACCCGCAGGCTGGCTGGGCAAAACTTGCGAAACAAAGTTGCTCACGACGCCGGATGAAGAAACATTCGCGCCTGAAACCAGAATCCCGCCATTGCTCCAATACGTAAGCCACACGCTGCCGGGAATGCCATTGGCTCCCGGCCCGACGGTGACGGTTGGCTGATCGCCGGTCCATGCGGGAGTGACAGCGGGCAGCACCATCGCCGCGCCCGTGCCATAGGGCGCATAAAAGGTGGAGCCGCCATCTTTGCTCACCGCCAGCGCGACGTAGGTGGCAGTGGATTTGGATGTGCTTTGGCTCAGGAACGCCACGAAAAGATTCCCGAACGCATCCCACGCCACGCTGGTGTTGCCATAGGCGCGCGGAATGTCGCCGGCAGCGGGAATCGAACTTTGGCCGATGAGCCTGTTCGTCCACGTGCCGCCGCCGTTCGTGCTGCGCGCAGTGTAGAGACCACCAAGTTCATTCCGCGAGGCCATGAACACCAACTGGCTGTTGGTGGGGTTGATGGTCACGGAGGTTTCGTATTGGTTGCCCGCCGCCTTGGTGAGGTTCTGGTTCGCACTCACGGTCACCCATGCCGCGTGAAGCGACGCCTGCCAGACGCAAAGATAAATTGCGAAGGTGAGAATGATTTTATCTCGATGTTTCATGTCGCCACCAGACGATCCTCACGGATGAGTCAGCCGGAAGAACTTGTTCCCGCCCTGAGGCGTGATGGTGAGGCTGCGCTGGCTGCCGTTGGTGGTCAGCGGGCGCGTGGAATTCGTCCACGAAATCATGTCGGAACTCTCCTGCAATACCCAGCCGGTCGCTGCCGAATTCCAAGCGAACGCCAAATTGGTGCGCGAGGGGTTGCTCAGGCTCATCGGCACGGGAATCAGCGCGAAGTTCGCCACCAGCGTCCGCGGCGCGGCGACGTTGAAATTATAATTCGTCGCAGAGGTGACCGGCACGCCGCCCTCGGTCCAGTTCACGAATCTGTAACCGGCATTGGTTTGGGCCACTGCGCTCACGCCGGCCAAGGCGAAATACGCGCCCGCGCCCGCCACCGTGCCGCCCGCCGCCGGCGACGCGGTGAGGCTCACGGCAAAGGTCGGATTAAATATCGCCGACAAAGTCTGGTTTGTGCTGACGGTGAATGCATACGTCGCGTTGGTGCTGACGGTGGTGCCGTTCGCGCTCCAGCCGGCAAAAGCATAGCCGCTCGCGGGCACCGCCGACACAGAGGTCGTCAGGCCGTTGGCGTAAGCGCCGTCGCCGCTGGTGTAGCCGCCGCCCGCCGGCTGGGCGAACGTGGAAATCGTGCTGCTGTTGGTGCCAGCCGGTCCGAGCAACGTGATTGCCAGATCACCCGCAGCGGGGGACGGACCGCTCAAGGTTGTCTTATAGAAGAAAATGCCATCGCCGCCTGAGGCGTAGGCCATACCCCAGTCATTCATATAAATGGTCTGCTGGGCTTCGATCTGCACCCAATAAGTGGCACCGGCCACCGCATGAAAGGTGGTTGGCAGCGTGAAATGATAACTGAAGTATCCTCCCACCGGAGTCTCGAAAGCATTGCCGCCAACAGTATAACTCTTCAAGGGAGTGCTGCCGACACTCCTCGTCACGCCGTTGGTCACGGTGGCGTAAATACCGATGTTAAAATCAAAAGCCGGATTGCTTGCCGACATGCCATAGCGATAGGTTCCAATCCATTGGATTTGCGTCACGTCCACGTTGGCTCCAAATGTGAAATTGTCATAGGCATAGCCATCCGTATCCATTCCATCCGGATACAAATAGGAAGAAGGAATCGATCCCGAAGCTTGAGGTTGTGAAAACAAGACCGCGAGATTCACCACCGAATTGGTGAAGTTGGCCACCAGTGCGAGATTGGAAGCAACCGTGAAGGTGTAGCTTTTGCTGGTGCTGACCTGCGTGCCGTTGACGGTCCAGTTCACAAATTTATAATTCGCGTTCGTTGTGGCGGTGACGGTCACGCTGGCACCGTTGGTGTAGCTGCCATCACCGGTCGTGGTGCCACCGGAGGTCGGGAACACAGCGGTCGAAATTGCGGAGCCGGCCGCGAAATTCGCCACCAGCGTCCGGTTGGAAGTCACGGCAAAACTGTAATTCGGCGAAGTGCTGACCACCGTGCCATTCTGTGTCCAATTTACAAAAGCATAATTGGCTGCCGCCGTGGCCACCAGCGGAGCCGTCACGCCGGTGGGAAAAAGCCCCGCGCCGGTGATGGTGCCGTCGCCCGCCGGACTGGCACTGGCCGCCACGGAATAGATGGCGGTGTCCGCCGTCAGCAGCGTGAACGCCGCGTCGCCGGGGCCAAGAAGGAAATATTTGTCACCCACATACGCGAACTGTTTGAAATAAACACCGTTCCCACCGGAGCCGCCCGCGAGACACCAGTCGGGGATGCCCGTTTGCGCGGCTTCAATTTGAATCCAATAGACCGTGCCCGCCGTGGCCTGAAACGGCGCGGGCAGCACATAGTCGTAATCATACATCGCCACACCACCGCTCGTCCCCGCCGAGGTCTGACCGGGATTCCCGGACACGGTATAGGTCGCCAGCGGCGGTGCGGTCGCGATGTTCGGCTGCGAGTTTCCGGCAATCGAGGAATAGAACGCGATGGTGAAACCCGTGATGGAATTGGTGGAGTTGCCGTAGCCAAAGCCGCCGCGCCACTTCACCTCGGTGATGGGCGCGTTGCTGGCGAGGGAAAAATTATCCCAGGCATACTGGTCATAATCGCTGCCGTTGGGCGACCACCAGGCCGAGGGCAGCAAGCCGCCGCCGGCCGGCGGCTGGGTATACACGACGCCCGCGCTTGCGGATAAGCCCAGACAAACGGTGGCGAGAAGCAGTAGTTTTTTCATTTGGTTTGTATTCTGTTATTTCGGTTTTAGAGGTTTAATTTTTTGCCGAGGCAGGTTCCATTACGGATGGCGCAGCCGGAAATACCGCGGCCCATTGGTGGTCGAAACGGTCGCCTGATAGTTGACTCCGACGACCCCCACGGATTCCGTCGCCGTGGTCCAGTTGGTAGTATTGAGCGCGGCATTTTGCTGCAAGGTGAAGCCCGCGTAATTCGTCGGCCACACAATCGTGAAGCTATGCGCGCCCGCCGGCTGCAGCTCCATCGGCGGATTCGGGTTCAGGATAAAGTTCGCCACCAGCGCGGTATTATTCGTGGCGACGAATACATATTGGTTGGTCGTGCTGACCACCTGGCCGTTGACCTTCCAACTCTGGAAAACGTAGCCCGCGTTCGCCGTGGCCAAGAGCGTGGTGGCAAAGCTCGCCGGATATAAGCCCGCTCCGGTCGCCGCGCCCGCGCCCGCCGGTGAAATACTCGTGGTGATGGTGTTCGTGGGATGCGCGATGTCACCGGCCCGCACCGGCCACGCGAAATAGGCGCCACCGCCGTCCATCTGGTAGCTCCAGCCGAGCTGCATGCTGTTGTAGTAGTAATACTCAGCGTTGTAACCGTCCGAGCTATACATCATGAAATAGTTCGTGGCCCAATAACCGCCGGTGAAGCTGAACTGGACATTGGTGAACGGTCCTGAATTCGTCAGGCCCACATGGGAATTGCCCAGGCCGTTCGCGGACATGAACATGTTTTGAAACTCCGCCGTGCTCGGCAGCCGCCAGTCGGTGAAACCGCCCACCGTCACGTTGTTCTGCGCCCAGTCGCTGGCCGTGCTCCAGATCATGTAGCCGCCCGTCGCAAAGCCCGTGGTCTTGGCGTAGTTCGCATCCTGTAGCCAGGTGACGTGCATCACGTCGTCATACACCATGCCGTTGCCGCGCGGAATGAGCGTGGCCTTGACCGTTTCGCTGATACCAAATAACCCTGCCAATATGACACTGACGAGGAATCCTGTTCTTACCGTTCGGAAGTTCATGGCCGCAGACTAGCAAGCGAAGATTAAAAACAGTCTGGGCGCCTGATTAAAAATATTTAAACTTCCATTTTACTTTTTTTTGCCATCTACTCACCGCACCATCGGCACGGAGTCATCCGCTTTCCCACTTCCGCCAGCGATGCTTTGATGGTTTTGCGACGACGCCATGATATGGAGGATAAGGTTGGTGGTGAGTTCTGAGTGAACAGGGCGTGTGGCTTACTAAAAATCAACACGCCGGAAAGCCCGCCGCGTCAAGTCGGGGAAAGACCGGATTGCCACGCTGGGCGGCTGAACCACCCCTGCCCGCAACCCAGCCTCCGCCGGCGTTTGCCGTCTCCTGATGAAGCCTAAAGCTGACCTGTGGGTCGCACTTCAAAGGTGAAACTAAACGTCTGGTGCATCTATTGGCCAACAATTTAGTGTCATCGAAACTCCATACTCAAAAGCCTCGTCAACTCGCTCAAGAAGCTCCTGCCTCTCGGCTTCGTCACGGTTTGAGTCCTCAATATAACAACGACGACATACAATCTCCC
>Ga0208872_1001332_pt1 | contig 15235 bp, 7 predicted proteins | sample CryBogCBH12Aug08_FD_185508 | JGI IMG/M metagenome (GOLD analysis project Ga0208872, IMG submission 185508) | Freshwater microbial communities from Crystal Bog, Wisconsin, USA - CBH12Aug08 (SPAdes) | ecosystem: Environmental > Aquatic > Freshwater > Lake | place: Crystal Bog, Wisconsin, USA...
TTAAGAGTCAGGACAGCCCAGTCGCGTTCAATGAACTGCGGCGGCTGAACGACCAAAACTATCTTACGCCCGAGCAGCATGCGGTGCTGGCTAAAGCCATGCAGGCGACGTTTAAGCAGATGCAGGCCGCCGCACAGACCGGCGACCATGCTGCGCAGGCAGCGATGCATAGCTACCTCAGCACCCGTTGAATTTCCTATACATACCTTTAACACCCACCTCAACCAACAAATCAAATGAAACTTAATCAATTCAAACAATTCGGCGCGCTCATTGGTGCGCTGAGTTGCGCTGGTTCCTTGCTAGCGCAAACTGTCGGCCAATGGGATTTCAATGGAAATCTATCGCAAACAACTGGAGCAAGCCTTGGTGACCTCCAATATAACGATACCACGACAACATCCAACACGGTATTTGGTTCCACCACGGACCTTGGGATTAGCAGCATCAATGGCACAAACGCCACGGTCATGAAATTCCCTAGCGGTACTTCGCCTCAGGGTTATGGAATGCCAACACCATCCGGGAACGGCGGTGGTTCGTTGGTCAACCAATACACAATCATCATGGATGTATATTACCCGCAAGGCGGCATCCTTCGTCCGCTCGTGGAAACGGATGACGGCAGTTCTGACAACATCCGCGCCCTCTGGGATATCGGCGTGGGCAACGGATTGGAATTCACCAATTCTGCTGGCGCGGCAAACCTGTCTTCCGGTGCGTATGGTTCTTTGACGACAAATGTCTGGTATCGCCTCGGACTCGTGTTCGACCACAATTCGGGCACGGCAACGCTCTACACAAACGGTACGATCATTGGCATTTTGAATGTAGGTTCTGGCAACAGTAGTTTGGATTCTCCGTTTGCATTGTTACCCAACACCACCCAACCGGTATTCAGTAGCACTTACACGAATGCAGCGGGCTATGTGAACAGCTTGCAAATTCGCGACGAAGTATTAAATCCTGGCCAGATGGAAGCGTTGGGTGGTGCCTCGGCCACAAAGATTCCAATTACGTTGCCGCCGGCTCACTCCTACATCGTTTCCCGTTCGCCTGGTGTCAATGAAACGGGTGTAAATCCGGAGCCTTCTATTTTCGTCGTCGTTGATCCTGGTGCGGCGACCATCAACGCTAGCACTTTTGCCTTGTTACTCGATGGCAATCCGCTCGCGACTAGTGTGGTTGCTGACCCAACCGTGCCGACGGAATTTGACGTCACCGCCTCGGTCTCCACATTGCTTGACCAACAATCATCCCATACCCTGAAGCTGGTTTATTCGGACAGCCAGCTCGGTGCTCGGACGAACACATGGACCTTCACCGTTGCCAACTATCAGACTCTTAACCTGCCGAATCCGGTTTATTTGGAAACCTTTGATGAAGTTTCTGAGGGGACATTGCCCGCTGGCTGGTCCGTCGCAAACAATACGGTTTCGCAGACGCCTGGAATTGATTTGAATGATCCAAAATCCGACGCCTATCTCAGTTTCGAAGTAATCAGCTCTAACCGTGTGCTGGACGTATTCAGCGATACCACCAGCTACACGAGCCCAGGTTTGGGATCCGCCTCCGGCAACCGGCGTTTGATGCATCCGCCAATCGTGTTAAACGGCCAATTGGTTGACAGTCTCGTTCACGGTAATTTCGCCTATTGCGATTCCGATCAACGCCAAAATGCTGGTGGTCAGGTCGATGTGCTCTTCAGCCCCGACTATAATTTGACCGGAGTGACAAACGTGTATTTGGCTTTCAAGAGCACCTATGAACAAAATCAAGACAACATTGGCTCCGTGGAATATTCCATCGATCAGGGAGTCACGTGGCTGCCGGCTCTCTACCTGCTAGACGATGGAACCACGGATAGTGACGGCTCCGACGTGGTAACAAATGCTGCTGGAATTGATGTCTTCGCGACCTTCGGCACGCCGCGCACGGATCAGGCTTATGGATTAGCCTATAGCAATTTCATCGGTGCGGTGGTTTCTACCAATTTGATTCCTTATATCTCGGGTCGCCGGAATGATGATCCGCTCGCCAGCAAACGCATCGAAGTAATTCGCCTGCCGCAGGCCGACAAGCAGTCGCACGTGCGCTTGCGTTTTGGGCAGGCCGGTACTTCAAGCTGGTATTTCGGCGTGGACGATGTGGGCTTTTACAGCATCACGGCGCCCGTCATCAGCAGCCAACCCAAAAATGTTTCTGTGGATGCCAATTTGCCGGCAACCTTCAGTGTTACTGCTACTGGTAGTCCTCTCACTTATCAGTGGCGGTTTAATGGTTTGCCGATTTCCGGGGCAACCAATAATTCCTACATGATTGCCAGTGCTCAGACGACGAATGTCGGCGCTTATACCGTGCTGGTTGGCGGAACGGTGCTAAGCTCACCGGCATTGTTGGCGGTTAATACCAATCCGGTTATCACGGCGGACATCGTCGGTGAAATCGCCGATCCCGGAGCGAAAATCACCTTTGCCGTGACAGCCTCAGGCGGTTACCCAAAAACATACAAGTTATACAAAGATAACATCCAGATTGCGTCGCAACTCACGAATGGAACTTTTGTGCTGAACAATGTTCAACTCTCCGACGCCGGAAATTATCAAATAGTCGTACAAAACAGTTACGGCTCGGTTTCCGGTAGGTTTGCAGGGCTAAAAGTATTTGCCGGGAACCTCGCCAGCAACCTCGTAGTTCACTTGCCATTTGATGGCGATATGAATGACACCTCGGGCCGCACGAACAACGCAACCTATCTGACTTATGGCGCCAATGCCAGCCCTACGCCGCGCTTTGTCCCTGGTAAGTTTGGTCAGGCCTTTGAATACACAACGACCAACGATTGGTCAGATATCGAATATGTCTCGTTGGGATACCCTGCTGATCTTCAGTTTGGGGAAAATACGGATTTTACCGTATCGTTTTGGTGCAATTACACAAATCAGAGCGACGACTTGGCGTTCATCTCCAATAAAGATTGGGACAGTAGCAGCAACCTTGGCTGGGGTATCTTCACCCAGTCGGGTGGGAACTATCGCATCAATGTCACCGGGTTGAACGGCGGTTCTGACAAGTTTAGTCAGACGGATACGCCCAAAACCCTCAAAGATGGAAACTGGCACAGCGTGGTAGTCAGTATCCAACGCGCGCCGTATGGTCAGTCCGCATACATCTATGGCTACTTAGACGGTGTGCTCGTTACAAAACATGCGAATAACGTGGGTCTCTCAATTGACACCTTTGGCACCGTGTTTGGCAATCATCAAGGTCAGGGTTCCGCCCAATCTGCGTGGGCGGTTAACATCGGTCAAGACGGCACCGGTGTTTACACCGATGGTCAGAGCGCGCGTGACATTGATGCAAAGATAGACGATGTCGGGATCTGGCGCCGGGCTTTGACGGCAAATGAAGCGGCCGCAATTTACGTGGCAGGTCTCGTTGGCAAAGATTTGTCGCAAGTCGTCACGCCGCAGCAATTGCATCTGACGCTCTCCGGCGGCAATGCCAATCTGATGTGGGTCGGCACATCCACCGTCAAGCTGCAAGTAGCCACTAGCTTGAATCCGGCCAACTGGACGGATGTTCCGGGCACCCTCGGTGCTAGCTCGGCGGTTGTTCCCGTGGGTACGACTCAGGCGTTCTTCCGTCTCTCGCAATAAACGTTTGTCACACAAGCCGGGTTCGGACTACTCGCTAGTCCGAACCCGGCCCTTTAACATTTTGAAAGCTATTGATTCCAACATTCCGGTTGCCTCTGTCCCCTTTCCTTCGCTGTCAAAGGAAGAAATTACCGTTCCGGATAACGAGTATCCTCTTGGCAAATCCCGGGCTTCACTCCAACTCGCCTGCGTCATCCTCGGTTACATCGGTGTCTATCTCTGTCGAAAAAATTTTTCCGTGGCCGTTCCTTTATTGCAAACGGAATTTTCCGCGACGAAGGCACAAGTCGGCGCGATTGACAGCTACGCGACGATGGCGTACATGGCGGGGAAATTATTTTGGGGGCCAAACTTGGTGGACCGCTTCGGCGGGCGTATTTGTTTTTTTGTGGTGCTGTTTGGCGTTGCCCTGTTCGGAGGCGTGGCGGCTTTTGTCAACACGCTGCCGCTGCTCGGGCTTTGTTACATCGCCAATCGCTTTTTTGGTGCGGGCGGCTGGGCCAGTATGGTCAAACAAGTTCCAAACTGGTTTCCCGCGCGCCATATGGCACTGGCCATCGCTTTTCTCTCACTTAGTTTTGTGTTCGGCGGCGTCTGCGCCTTGTTGCTGGCAGGCCAAATCGCCGCCTGGTCTGGCAACAACTGGCGCGCCGTCATGGGCTTTCCCTCCATCGCGCTGCTACTCATCATCGGAATTTGCTGGTTCATTTTGGCGCGCGGCAAAAAAAATTCCGAAGATCCCAGCCGCCCGCAAAACGCTTGGACCTACGGACGGTTTTTGCAACTCGTCAAAATCCCACAGTTCTGGATGCTCTGCTGTCTTTCGTTCACGCTCACCATCACACGCGAAACGTTCAACGTATGGACCGTGGATTTTCTCAAAACGGAAGGCGGCGAGAAAATGACCACGCATATGGCCGCGCTGTTGTCCACGCCGTTCGATGCGATGGGAGCTGTGGGCATTCTGGCGCTCGGCTGGTTGCTTGACCGTCTCACCGGCACGCAGCGCAAGTGGCTTCTCTTTTCAATTTTAATAGGCGTCGCTATTTTAATTTTTTCCCTGCCTATACTGGTTCATCATCAACTCTGGATGGTCATCGCCGCCATCGGCTTGATCGGGTTATTGTCCTACGGTCCATACAGCCTGCTGGCTGGCGTGCTTTCGCTGGAAGTTGGCGGCAAAGACTGCGTCGCGAGCGTTGCCGGGATGGTAGATGCCTCGGGTTACCTCGCCGGAATTATTTCCGGGTATGTCTTCGGGCGCATTCTTGATCTGGGGGGGTATCATCTCGGTTTTCAATGCCTCGCGGCCACGACGGTGGTCGGTGCTTTTCTCTGCCTCGCGCTGAACCGGCCACGAAATCAAAATTCCATTTCCATCAAATGAATTCAACGGGCTTTTTACCGGCCGACAAATTGCTTTTCACGCCCGGCCCGCTCACAACCAGCGCGACGGTGAAAGACGCCATGTTGCACGACGCCGGATCGTGGCATTTTGAATTTAATGATCGTGTCCAATGGATCCGCCGGCAGTTGCTGACCATCGCCGAGGTTTCGCCCGCCGATGGCTGGGAAGCTGTGCTGTTGCAAGGCAGCGGGACCAACGGCGTCGAGGCAGTATTCGCAACGTGCGTCCCGCCGCAGGGAAAAGTGTGCGTGTTGGTCAACGGTGCTTATGGTGAACGCATGGTGCGGATGCTCGAACATCTGAAGATTGAGCACGTCGCGCTGCGCGCCGCCGAGGATGCCTGGCCGGATATCGCTGCGCTCGAACAATGGCTCCATCAAAATCCGACAATCACACATGTGGCCGCCGTACATTGCGAAACAACTACGGGCATTTTGAATCCCATTCCGGAAATCGGCCGCGTTGTGCGTCGCCATGCCTGTGCGTTCATCGTCGATGCGATGAGCAGTTTCGGTGCGCTGCCACTGGATCTCGAAGAATCCGGTGTCGATTTTCTCATTTCGTCCGCCAACAAATGTCTCGAAGGCGTGCCCGGATTTTGTTTTGTGATCGCCCGGCGCGACCAACTGCTGGCGAATGAAAAGCACGCGCGCTGTTTGAGTCTCAATCTGGCCGACCAATTGCGCGGGTTTGAAAAAAACGGGCAGTTCCGCTACACGCCGCCCACGCACGCGCTGCTCGCTTTCGAACGGGCGCTGAAGGAATTTTTTGACGAGGGCGGCATCGCTGGTCGCAACGCGCGTTACCGTGCCAACCACACCGCGCTGGTCGAAGGCATGATGCGACTCGGCTTTCAACCGTATCTTCCCGCCGACTTGCAAAGCTGCATCATCACCGCATTCCATTGTCCCGCCGACACCCGATTTGCCTTTCCCGAGTTTTACCGGCAACTCAGCGACCTCGGTTTCATCATCTATCCCGGCAAGCTGACGCGCGCCGAAACGTTCCGCATCGCCAACATCGGCCACCTCTTTCTCTCGGATATTCTCGCACTGCTCAATGCCATCGCTCTCGTCAAAAAAAACATGAATTTCGACACGCAGATTTCCCGCGCGGTGCCGACAGACTTCGTCGCCGTTCCCCATTTATGAACCAAACCAATGATTCGGAAAGCCGCTTCGATGTTTTTCGCTCCGAGGGCGATTTAAATCTCTCCGCGCAACGCCGCACCTGGTCCGCCGAGCACATCGGCGAACACGCGCGCGAATTGCTCGCGGCGGACGCAAAATATTTTTTGCATCAATCCCTCTCCACGCCGTGCCTCAACGTGCTGAGCAAAGTGGAAGGCGCGTGGATCGAGGACATCGAAGGCCGGCGCTATCTCGACTTTCACGGGAATTGTCTGCACCAAGTCGGTTTCGGCAATCAAAAGGTGATTGATGCCATCAAGCGCCAATTGGATGAATTGTCGTTCTGTCCGCGCCGTTACACGAACGAATCCGCTATCAAACTGGCGGCCCGGCTCACGTCGCTCGCGCCCGGAAAATTGAAACGCGTTTCGTTCACCACGAGCGGCACTACGGCCATTGGCATGGCGATGAAATACGCGCGGGTGGCGACGGGCCGTTTCAAGTTTGTCTCGCTTTGGGATTCGTTTCACGGCGCGTCGCTGGACGCGATTTCCATCGGCGGCGAGGCGGCGTTTCGTCAGGGCATCGGACCGCTGTTGCCCGGCTGCGAACATGTGCCGCCACCAGAGCCGATGCGGTGCCCGTTCCGCTGCGGCAAAACCTGCAATCTGACCTGCGCCGACTATTTGAGTTATGTGCTGGAAAAAGAAGGGGATGTCGCCGCCGTCATCGCTGAGACGGTGCGCAACACGCCGTTCATCCCGCCGCCGGACTATTGGAAAAAAATCCGCGCCGCGTGCGACAAACACGGGACGATGTTGATTCTGGACGAAATTCCCATCGGCTTGGGCCGCAGTGGAAAACTCTTCGCGTTTGAAAATTTTGGCATCGAACCGGACATGGTAGTGCTGGGCAAGGGACTTGGCGGCGGGATTTTGCCGCTGGCTGCGCTCATCGTGCGCGAGGATTTGGATGTGGCGGGTCACATGGCTCTGGGCCATTACACGCACGAGAAAAATCCCGTGACCTGCGCGGCGGCGTTAGCGGGTCTGGATTTTATCGTCGAGGAAAACCTGCCGGAGCGGGCGGCGCAACTGGGTCGGCACGCGCTGAAGTTGATGCAGCAGTTGGCGGCAAAGCATTCGGTCATTGCGGACGTGCGGGGCATGGGGTTGCTGTTGGGAATCGAACTGGCCACGACATTGCCGGACGGATCACGGCAGCCGGCCATCGCCGAAGCGGAGCGGGTGATGTATGAATCGCTGAAGCGTGGCTTGAATTTTAAGGTCACGATGGGCAACGTGCTCACGCTGACGCCGGCGTTGACGATCACCCAAGACGAACTGGAACTGGCCTTGCAGATTTTGGATGAGGTCATCGGTGAAATTGAGAAATGAAATATTTATTTACAACCATCGTTGCCGCTAGCTGCGCGATGAGCGCGTGGGCTCAGGCAGATTTGGATGCCACCGACTGGTCCGAGCCGGTCGGACGTGACGGCACGAATCGCGTGGTGTTGCCTGTGAATCAAGTCATCACGCCGGCGGGGACGCAGGTAGAACTACATGGCCTTCGGCCGCAAGTTTTGGCGTTAAGTCCCGATAGAAAAATTCTGGTTACCTCGGGCAAGACGCGGGATTTGGTGGTGATTGATCCTGAAACCCAAAAAATCCTTCAAAGGGTTGCGTTGCCGGATGACAAACTGCTCGGCGCCAAAACCAATGCTGCGTCCCCGCATATTTTGAAGCCGGACAAGGATGAACAGGTCAGTTTTACCGGTATCGTTTTCTCGCCCGATGGCTCGCGTTTGTATCTTTCAAACGTGAAAGGCAGCATCAAAGTTTTTGCCGTGGATGCCAACCACCAACTCAAGGGCATAGGTTCCATTTCGTTGCCAGATGCCAAAGCACCGGAGCGCGCGGAGGAAATTCCGGCCGGGCTGGCCATTTCTCCGAATGGCAAAAAACTTTATGTGGCGGGCAATCTTTCAAACCGGTTACTGGAATTTGAACTACCCTCGGGGCGGCGGCTGCGCGAATTTGAAGTGGGAACTGATCCTTACGATGTTTTGCTGCGCGGCGACAAAGCTTACGTCAGCAACTGGGCTGGTCGCCGGCCGGCCACCAACAGCGTAACTGGCCCCGCCGGTCGCGGCGTTAATATGCGGGTGGATCCCGTAACGGCGGTGGCTAATGAAGGTTCCGTTTCGATCATTGATTTGAAGAAGGGAATTGTGTTGAAGGAAATACTTGCCGGTCTTCATTCCTGCGCATTGCTGGCTGCGCCCGACGGCAAGCACGTTTGCGTGGCGAATGCCAACAGTGATTCGGTCAGCGTCATTGACACAGAAACTGACACGATCTGCGAAACAATTTCTTTAAGCTGGCAGCCACAAGACTTCTTCGGAGCTTCGCCGAACGCCTTGGCTATGGACGCGGCCGGCAAGACGCTGTTTGTTTGCAACGGCACACAAAACGCCGTTGCGGTGGTAGCCTTCAAGCCCGGCAAAAGTAAATTGACGGGATTGATTCCAACCGGTTGGTTTCCCGGGGCGATTGTGGTGGATGAAAAACGGCGGCAACTTTGTGTGGCGAACATCAAAGGCACTTTGCCGGACCGCACTTATGAACCGCAACGACGAGGGTATAATTCGCATCAGCATCTCGGAACGTTATCCTTCATTCCGCTGCCGAATAAAAAAAATCTGGAACCGGACACGCTGGCGGTTTTCAAAAACTACCGGCGGTCGCTGTGTGAAAATATTTTCGCGCCCGCGCGTTCGGAAGTGGCTCCGGTGCCCGTGCCGGAACGCCTCGGCGAGCCATCGGTGTTCAAGCATATCATCTACCTGATCAAGGAGAACCGGACCTACGATCAAGTTCTGGGTGATGTAAAAGCCGGTGATGGCGATCGGCGCCTGTGTATCTTCGGCGAACACGTTACCCCAAACCAGCATCGGTTGGTAAACGATTTTGTCCTGCTGGATAACACGTATTGTAACGGCATTTTGAGCGCGGATGGCCATGAATGGGCCAATTCCGCATTCGCCACCGATTACATGGAAAAACTTTTTTGCGATTTTCCGCGCAGCTATCCTGACCTGCAGGACAATGGCGATTTCGATGCGATGGCGTATTCGCCCAAGGGTTTCATCTGGGACAACGCGTTGAAGCATGGCAAGACTTTGCGCATTTACGGCGAAGGCACGATCGCCGTCACTTCTTGGAAGGATACGAAAAAAAAGAAGGAACCGAACTTTCTCGATTTCTATCATGACTTCAAAAACCATGCCGGCCTGATTAATTATAGCAACTTCGCGGGGGTGGCTACTCTGCAACCTTACATCCTGACTAATTTCGTTGGCTGGCAAATGGCCGTGCCGGATGTCTATCGTGCCGACCGCATTATCAGTGAGCTAAAGACCTTTGAAGCGCGGGGTGAAATGCCGAACCTGATTATCGCGGACCTGCCTAACGATCATACTTCTGGCACCGACCCGGGCAGACCAACGCCGGCCGCGCAAGTTGCTGATAACGATTTGGCATTCGGCCAGATTGTCGAGGCGATCAGCAAAAGCAAGTTCTGGAAGGACACGTGTATTTTTGCCTGTGAAGATGATCCGCAAGCTGGTTGGGATCATGTCAGCGGTTATCGCACGACGGCATACGTCATCAGCGCCTACACCAAACGCCACACCGTGATCCACGTTAATTACAACCAGTCGAGCATCCTGCGCACCATTGAATTGATGCTCGGGTTGCCGCCAATGAATCAAATGGATGCCACGGCCAATCCCATGACGGCTTGCTTTAATCCGGTTCCCGATTTTGCTCCGTATGACTGTCTCACAAATAATGTTCCGCTCGACAAGATGAACCTGAAGTTCGCTGAAATCAAAGATCGTCGGCAATTGCGCGACGCCATTATCTCTTCCACCTTTAAGTTGGACAAACCAGACCAATGTCCGGAAGATAAATTAAATCGAATCCTATGGCATGCCCAAATGGGATTCGACGAACCCTATCCGCTCTGGGCGATCACGGCTGTGGACAACGATTGAATCATGAACCGCAATCACTTTATCGTCGCAACCGTCATCTTGACGGCCATCGTTACGGCCTGCAAAAAGAACTCACCCGAGGACGCATCGACATCAGTCACCACGCAATCGCCGGCTGCGCCGACTGAAAATCTGGACGCGACCAAAGCCAAGGCTGAGGCAGGCGACCTAACTGCGCAGACACGGCTCGGATTTGCCTACGAAAAAGGCATCGATATCAAAGCAGACATGAAGGCAGCGGCAAGCTGGTTTCAACGCGCGGCCGATCAAGGTTATCCCGATGCACTGGCGGCACTGGGTGAATTGACCCAGGCGGGTCAGGGCGTTCCGCGAGATGCGGCCAAGGCGGCGGAACTTTTCCGACAGGCGGCGGAAAAGGGCAGCGTCGCTGGACAATACAACCTTGGTTATCTCTACGAGCAAGGCTTAGGAGTTGCGCGTGACGATGCAGAGGCCGCCAAATGGTATAAGCTGGCGGCCGAAGGAGGAGATGCTCTTGCGCAATTTGACCTCGGTCAGCGTTATCACTTGGGAATTGGAGTGCGAGCCGACGATTGCGAAGCCTGCAAATGGCTATCTCTTGCCGTGCAAAATGGGCAAGCGGATGCTGGTGTTTTGCTTGATAAAGTTAAGCAAAACCTCACTCGTATCCAGTTAGTGCAAATCGAAGATTCAGTACGGGATTTTAAGTTGCGGCAGTTGCCGGGCACTAACTACCAAGCACGTTAATCTGAACTCTTATTGCAGTAGATATTGGTTTCGAGACAACTTCGATTCAGATTGTTCAATTGTAAAACCACTTCAGCTTCTGTGCCGCTAATCTTTGGTAAGATGGGACGTAAAGCCCACCGATAAGTACATTCCACCGCAATGGTCAGGTGAATCGGATCTGGCAAGAGAATCGCTATTTTTGCTAATTGGCTAAATATTCCCAAAAAAGTGAACCGTTTTTCTGCATCAGCCTTTGTCGCCTAAACAACGCGAAATTGTTGAGTTTGGCATCACACGCTGCTGATCGCATTTTTGCATCTATTTCAAAGTCTGACTAAGAAATAGACAGATGCAACCTTGAGTTATTTGTTGGCCCAAAACTAACAAAACAGGTGTCATTAGAAGATAAGCCAGCGTCTGACAAGTGGTTCCAGAGATTACTTACAATTTCAGTAAAATACGATAATATCTACTAGAAACATGTGATCTTTGAGTCTGAAACTAAAACCCTCCGCCTATCTTGCAAGAGGCTTGTGACTTTACGGACGCAAGCCAACATCGGTGAAATGAATCCTGCGAGAAAATACCGCGTATTCGGTTTCAATTGGCTGCCGAACTGTTTGGGGCGTTTCCCGCCGAGGCCTAGGAACTCCTTGTGGTTTCACACCCGCAAACCGTAAGGAAGTAGTCATCTATTCGAGTTGAATCATCCCGCCAAAACAGTTGTGAAGATGATTTATGTTTATTAGTCTCGGAATTTAATTAATCTAGGCTCTCTCTCAGCGCCCAGCCGAATAAGCGTGTATGCCGGTTCAACTTGTATTAGATAGAAACAAGTACTTAGGATTTTGCTTTTCCGCTGGAAAACGGGAATATCACTACGTGCAGAACATGCGGAAACTACGACGCGCGCTGGCAGCCAACGGTAAATGTCCAGCTCCTCATGCGATTGCTTAAAATCATTTTCACCACCACTTTGCTTATGTCCGCGCTTACGGCCTTTCCCGCGCGTCCCGGGAACTTTTCACTACACTGGTTGCAATTGCCGCCGCTGCCGGATCCGCTGGGTGTGGCGGGGCCGTTTGCCGGTGTCAGCGGCGATGCTCTAATCGTCGCTGGCGGCGCAAATTTTCCCGATAAAATGCCGTGGGCTGGTGGCAAAAAAATCTGGCATGACACCGTCTATGTACTGGGCAATCAGCAGCACAAATGGACGGTTGCCGGGAAATTGCCCCGGCCGCTGGCATACGGCATCTCCGTCACCACTCCCGCTGGCGTGGTGTGTCTTGGTGGCAGCGATGCCGACCGGCATTATCGCGACGTTTTTTGCCTGCAATTCCAGTCAGGAAAACTTTCCATGCAACCGCTACCCAGCCTGCCGGTGCCGCTGGCCAATGCCGCCGGCGCGCTGGTGGATAAAACTATTTTTATCGCGGGTGGTGCGGCACAACCTGGTGAATCCACCGCGCTCAGCGAGTGTTTCGCGCTCGATTTAAGCCAGCCGAATCCTGCTTGGGCCACGCTGCCTCCATGTCCCGGCCCGCCGCGCATTTTGCCCGTGGCGGCGGCTGCGGCTGGGGTGTTTTATCTTTTCGGTGGCGCAGCCTTGGTCCCGACCAACGGTGTCGTGGCGCGGGTTTATTTGCGCGATGCCTGGCGCTATCAATCCGGAGAAGGTTGGCGGCGCCTCGCCGATTTGCCCACGCCGTGCGTGGCTGGACCCACGCCAGCGCCCTGTTTCGAGGGTAAAATATTGCTTGTTGGTGGAGATGATGGATCCCGCGTCGGATTTCAGCCGGTAGCGCTGCATCCAGGATTTTCCTCGAAGGTTTTAGTCTACGACGTGGCAGACAATAATTGGCGAACGAAAAGCGAGATGCCCGCTCCGCGCGCCACGGTGCCGGCCGTTTTTTGGCATAACCAATTTGTCATCCCCAGCGGCGAACAACGTCCCGGCGTCCGCTCGCCGGAGGTTTGGGCTTTTCGGCCCGACTAATTTGTCCGAATGAAATTTGCCATCGTCAAAGTTGCCCACGCCTCCGCCAAGCCTTGACCGCACGGTTGCTGTTTCTTTTATTATGCCAATGAAAACGCCATTCAAAATCACCGGTCTGGTCGCCGCCGCGCACACGCCGTTTCGCGCCGACGGCACGCTGCATCTCGCCGCGGTGGAAAAACAGGCCGCGCATTTTTTACAACACCAAATCCGAGTCGTATTCATCGCCGGCAGCACGGGCGAAAGCCATTCATTGGCCGTGGAAGAACGACGGCAACTCGCCCAGCGCTGGCTTGAGGTGGCGCGTGGCACGCAACTCCAAGTCATGGTCCACGTCGGGAGCAACTGTCTGACCGATGCCGTTGCGCTCGCTAGCCACGCGCAGCACATCGGCGCGGTGGCCATTTCAGCGCTGGCACCGTCCTATTTCAAACCCCGGTCGGTGGCTGCGCTGCTCGATTGGTGCGCGGCTATCGCTGGCGCGGCACCGTCCTTGCCGTTTTATTTTTACGACATTCCTGTGCTCACCGGCGTGAGTCTGGCGATGCCGGAATTTCTGGCGCAGGGCCGCGCCCAGATTTCCAACCTAGCCGGCATCAAGTGGACCAATGCGGATCTCTATTCTTACCAACTGTGTCAGCGCGTCACCGGCGACTTTGATTTGCCCTGGGGCAATGACGAATATCTCCTCGCCGCCCTCGCGCTGGGCGCGACCGGCGCGGTCGGCAGCACTTATTGTTTTGCCGCGCCGGTGTATCATCGGCTGCTGCAAGCGTTTGCCGCCGGTGATCTGGCCACGGCGCGGGTCGAACAATTTCGTTCCTGCCAACTCGTCCAATTGCTCGCGAGCTATGGCTACATGGGCGCCGCCAAGGCGACGATGAAACTGCTTGGCGTGGATGTCGGTCCCGCGCGCCAGCCGAATAGCAATCTCAACGATTTGCAAGTGAAGGACCTCCGCACCAAACTCGAAGGCCTCGGCTTTTTCGATTGGATTAAACCTTGAGTCTGCGACTAAAAATAACGCTGCTGTGGCTGGCTTTCGGTTCGGTCTTTTCTGTGGTCGCCCGCAACCCAGCACTGATTCCCGCACCACAAAAAGTCGAGTGGCTCAGCGGGCAACTCGACTGCGCGCGCTATCAAATTGTCGCGCCAGCCGAGGCGGATTTCGCTCGCGCTGAATTAAAGCGCGCGTTGGTCGGCGCAAAGGAAAATTCCGCCGGCATCAAAATCACCCTCCGCCTCGAAAGAACAGCGGCAACCAATCACGAGGCATACACGCTGGACGCAACCGCTGCCGGCATAGTAATTACTGCGCCGCAGCCGACCGGTCTTTTGTACGGAGTCCAAACGCTGCGCCAGCTTTTTGCTGGCACGACGACTCTGCCGTGCTGCCGCATCACCGATGGGCCGGCATTTTCGTGGCGCGGTTTCATGCACGATGTGGGCCGCAATTTTCAGGACATCGCGTTGCTTAAGCGGTTCGTGGATGTGATGGCGCAATACAAGCTAAACATTTTTCACTTTCATCTGACGGACAATCCCGGCTGGCGCATCGAATGCCGCGTTCATCCGGAACTAAACGATCCCAAAAGTTATCTGCCTACCCGCGCGCCGGGAAAATTTTACACCTACGCGGAGCTGAACGATTTCATCGGCTACTGCGCCCAGCGCGGCATCACTGTCGTGCCGGAAATTGACATGCCCGGTCACAGCGCTTATTTCAAACGCGCATTCGGTGTGGAAATGCAAAGCGAGCGTGGCGCAAAAAGTTTGGCCGATTGCGTGAACGAATTTCTCGACCAAGTTCACCCGGAATATTTTCACATGGGTTCCGACGAAGTGCATTTGCAGAATCCGGCGTTCATGGATCAGATGGCTGATTTAATCCGCTCGCGCGGCTGTAAATTGCTCGTCTGGCGGCCCGGCCATCTGCCCGCCGGGAAAGTCATCACCCAGCTTTGGTCGGCCGGCGGCGCGCAAAACGGAATGCGGCCGGAAACGCCGGCGGTGGATTCGCGGAACGATTATCTCAACGCGATGGACCCCTTCGACGGCCCGCTGCGACTGCTCAATCTTGCCACTGACGAAAAAGCTTCCGGCGACCAGCTCGCGCTCGGCGGCACGCTTTGTTGCTGGCCCGACATCAATGTGGGCGCGGATCAGATGAATATCTATCGCCAAAATCCCGTGTTTCCCGCGCTGCTTGCGGCGGCGGAAAATTATTGGCACGGCGGCATGAGGAGTCGTCCGGAAAATTGGACACGCCTG
>Ga0208872_1001336_pt1 | contig 15217 bp, 11 predicted proteins | sample CryBogCBH12Aug08_FD_185508 | JGI IMG/M metagenome (GOLD analysis project Ga0208872, IMG submission 185508) | Freshwater microbial communities from Crystal Bog, Wisconsin, USA - CBH12Aug08 (SPAdes) | ecosystem: Environmental > Aquatic > Freshwater > Lake | place: Crystal Bog, Wisconsin, USA...
CTCCTGCTGCTTCTACCTCGAAGCGGAATCAACAGCTTGACGAAACCCTGAAAAAACAGTCTTCTTTGCCCGGAAGGTGCAGCACTTTTCGAGCGCCACCCGCCGCACTTTTCAACCGCCGTTTACAAAATAAGATTTTCCGGCGCTCTGGTCGCCCACCAGCGAAATGATGTGATGCGGCATCCCAAGAAAACTCGGCGGCAGTTTTCTGCGGCAGTGCGGGCAGGCAATTTCCGATGATGGCAGGCTCATGGCGTCGAGTGCCTGACCTGCATTGTTGAAACGGGTTGCGAGAAATCGTTGTTGCGCGTCTTCGCCAAGAAGCGGATCACCGCGCAACGAATCATGCACCGCAATGTGCATAATGTCGCCTGCGTCAAATCGCAGCCAGCAAACGGGGCAGGTCAAATCCCCGTCACCATTTGGATTTGCAAACGCGGGGTCTCTGGTTGGTTCAGTGGATGGTTCTGGCTGTGTTGGAGGAAGTGAAACTTCGGCCTGCGGGACGAGAAACTCCGAACCGCAATCCGGGCAATCAACTTTCATTCCGGCGGCTTCCTCATCCGCCTTCAGTTTTCGACCGCATGACGGACATAAAAAGCGAAATTCCATAATCCGAATTTTGAACTCACAAATGATGAACAAACTCCTGAACGCTGACAAAGAAAAAGCAAAAGAGTTTTGCGTAATCGTGTCGAGTTAAAGCGGAGACGAATTGGACGCCCCCATTGTTTTGCTTGCCGTTAATAGCAATATGCGAAGTCCACATAATTTAAGCCCGGTTTCCAAGTAAAAGTCAATATGTGAATTCCGCATAGTTCACACACGTTTGAAAAAAACTCATCAATTGCCACGCAGAAATGTTATTGGCAGGCGGATTCGTGAAGCGCGTCTGAAAAGCAGCACGCCGATTTCGCAAGATGACCTCGCTGGACGTTTAGCCGTCAAAGGCATTGTTCTCGATCAAACGGCCATTTCCCGAATTGAGCGACAGGAGCGTTATTTGATGGATTACGAGGTTGCTGCCATTGCCAAATGTTTGAAAGTTTCAGTTGCTTGGCTTCATGGTGAGAAATAACAAAACTACTTCGGTCTGGAGTTGGCGACCACGCCAAGCTCAAGACGGAAGCTCAACGCGATTGCGTTCACCCGTTTCGCCCCCGACGAGCGCGCCCGTAGCACAGGCACGAGCAACGGGTGCGTTGGTCGCGGATGGAAATCTGACAATTTCGGGAAAATATCTGACGATTGACTGACGATTCGCGCTAGGTGCCACGGTCGTCAAATCTGACGATTACCGGGTTTGGTCTGACGATTATCTGACGATTGATTATGCCGTCTTGGTGATCAGGATGTAGCTCGTTGAACGGCCACGGCCCTGCCGGTCTGCCAATTTGAGTTCCATCAAGAGGGCAAAATCCCGCGAAGCCGTGTCGCGGGTAATCCCAAATTCTTGTTCGCACCGCCGACTCGTCAACTTCTCGCCAGCTACAAGCAAGGCGAGCATTTTTTTCTGTCGTTCGTTAAGTTGTGCTTCGATGGCCGGTGTCACCATGAGCCGGGTTTCCGGGACGCGAATGCGATTCAGATTTTCGCCGGGGCCGGGGAATACAACCTGAAAATAGCCGGTGTCCGTGCCGAGAAGCGGCTGATCCAAACCGTGATTGAGCATCTGGTCGCGCATCCGTCGGAAGCCGCTGCCGCGTTCCTCGATGCGATGAAAATAGGAGAGGCATTGTGCCAGCACGGGATTACGGGAACAGGGACGATACTTGCCCTTGCGGAGATTTGCCAGAGTGATGGGCGACGGCGGCAGGCCGGGACTGGAGATGACCACGCGGTCGGCGAAAACTTCCAGCATGATTTTGCGCCCGGCATCCTCGTATTGGCGATGCGCGACGGCATTGACCAGAGCTTCCCGCAACGCCTCGACGGGATATTCATCCAGCCGGAGACGATTGAGGCCAACGACGCGCATTGGATGGCGGGTGTTCCGATCAATGAAGGCGATGGCGCGGTCAATCGCGGTCGGCATTGGCCTGCGGATGTCTTCGTGGTCGTGGGGATTGCCATCCGGCTCCGCGCCGCGATACGCATCGGCCAGGATGCGACACTGCGGAAAAACCGCCGAAGGGTCTTTCGCCAGCAGCACGATGCCGGCGGCGGTGGCGTAATGTTCCCCGGCTTGCGGGTCATGCCAGACCAAGCCGCGCACCGATGCGCCCGCGAGCAAGTCGGCGGCGGAGATTTTCCCGGCGTCCCGGCCTTCCGCTGCGGCAATCAATTGACGGATCACCTCGTGGTCGAGTTCAGACCAGCGTAATCTCGTCAGCGGCTGCGATTCGAATATGGAAGTAGCCTCGATGGTTTGCTGCGCAACTTCGTTTTCGTCGCTGGAAGGCGCGATGCCAAACTGTTCTTTGAGCAGCTTGACGAGGGCGGCTCGCACCTCCTTTTGCAGTTCGATGACATTGCCGAAGCGTTTGTATTTCGGGCCGTCGTCATCAAGTTCCTTCAGCAACGCTTCGGTGCCGTCCTCGCGCTTCACTTTGCGGTCGCCCTTGATGAACGCAAGGACCGGCAATTTCTTTTCCTTGGATCGCCGGTATTCGGCGTGGGTTATGGACAGCTTGCCAACCAATGTGCCGTATTGGGCGGCCACGATGAGCAGATAAACGTGGCAGTCATCAAGTGATTTCAAGCAGCCTTCCAATGCCTTGTCCGGCGAGGCTGGCTCGAACTCATAAAGAATCGGCGAACAATGCGCCGACAGAAACGGGTCGGTGCTTAACAGGTTTTGGACGATGACCCGCTCGTCTTCGAGTTCCTTCTGCACCGAGCTGACGAATATGTTTAGTTTCTCATTCATGTGCGTCCTTCCAAAATCATATACAATGTTTGCCTCACATCGCCAGAACTCTCCATCCGAGTGGTGAGTATTCCCGCGAATTTTGTTTTGCCCGCGCCCGTCGTCTTTCTGTCCGATGCCTGGCACGAATTTATTTTTACCCCCTGCTTCGGTCTTGAGTTGGCGGCGGTAAGCGGCAGGCGGCGCGGTGGAACGGCATGAGTGAAACCGCGTGCCGGAGCGGCGACGCCAAGCTCAAGACTGAAGCCAACGCGACTGCGTTCTCCTTTGTCCGTCCGCGACGAGCGCGCGTTACACGACTGTGGAACGCGCGTTGGTCGCGGACACTGAACCCAACGGCTTTTGCCTTTTAGCATGGGTGGATTTCTTTATGGTCGCTTCCTACCGCCGCGACTGGCGACGATTGCACTGTTGACTAAAGATTCTTGGAATCAGCGATGCGCGGGCCGCGTGGCCGTGGATAACCGACTGGTGGCCGTGACTGCGGTTCTGTTTGAGTGGGTGCCGGTTGTTCCGCCGTTGGCGTCTTGGGACGGCGCGGCTTCTTTGGCTTGGCTGAATCCAACATGTCGCGGCAGTAGCGAGCAACGGTCTGGTGCGACACTTCAATGCCGGCGTTCTCGTGCAAGATGGCGCGGATGGTTTGATACGAGGCTTTGCGTCCGCGCAGTTCAACGATGCACTCTTTGACTTCGTCCAGCGCGCGGTATTTTTCCGGCGCGGGTGGCGTATAATTTTTGACGGCTTCGGTCAGGCGAGCCTTCGCCTCGGCGGATACGATGGTTGTATTCATAATTTTTATTCAACTGCGATTTGATTTTTGTCCGGCATTTTCGTTGTTACGGCTGCCCCTTGCACTCGCAAGGAGAACAGCGTCCAATCTTCAACACGATTAACAGGTAACATTTTCTGCCAGCCATTTTGCGCTACCGATGGCGCATTATTGCAATCGTGATGGTTTAACTTTCCACCATGCTGACGATGAAGGCTCAATACAGTTTGCGAAATGCAGAGTCGTATTTCCGTGAGCACCTGGGCGTCGGTGATTACTACATGGAAGGCCGGAGTGTTTCGGGTCAATGGTTTGGTGAAGGGGCAAAGGAATTAAAATTATCGGGCGTCACTACTGAAAAAGATTTTCTGAATTTATGCCGGAACATTCATCCGCAAACCGATGAGCAGTTGACACCACGGTTGAATACCAAACGCAATACCGTGAACAAAAATGGGGATGTCCATGAATCGGCCAATCGCCGGGTGTTTTATGATTTTACGTTGTCGCCGCCTAAATCGGTTTCCATTGCGGCACTGGTTGGTAATGATAAACGGATCATCGAGGCGCATGATGAAGCGGTGACGGTGGCCTTGCGTGAACTGCAAGCCTACGCTGCCACTCGCGTGCGGAAACAGAATCAGAATTCGCATCGGGTGACGGGCAATGTGGTCGGCGCGGTGTTCCGGCATGACACGTCCCGTGCTTTAGACCCGCACTTGCACAGTCATTGCATCCTGTTCAATGCCACGCACGATTCAGTTGAAGGCCGCTGGAAAGCATTGGAAGCCTGTGAAATGGTCTCGGCGCAGAAATTCGTTCGGAACGTCTATTATCACGAAATGGTCAGGTCGCTGCAACGGTTCGGCTACGGCGTTGAAAACAATCAGCGTGGGGATTTTGAGATTGCCGGTGTGTCCAAAGAATTGATTGACCGCTTTTCCAAGCGTCACCGCGAGATTGACGAAAAGACGAAAGAGCTTTTGGAACGTGAGCCGGACAAGACGAATCAAAACATCAAGGTCATCCGGGCGAACATCGCGCACAAGGAACGGGCGCGGAAGATCAAGGATGTCGGCATCGTCAAACTACAATCCATCTGGAACAAACAATTATCGTGGCGGGAACAGTTTCAACTGCACCGGCTGGACAAGCATCGCTCACCGGAGATTCCACAAAAGATGACAGCAGCGCAGGCGGTCGGCTGGGCAGAGCAACATCTGTTTGAACGCCGTTCGGTCGTCCATGAGCATGAGCTTTGGCGGCACGCGCTGGAACACACGCGCGGCCAAGCTGTGTCGCTGCCGGAAATTCAGGCCGCGACTCGAAAACGTGGCTATATTCGTGACGAACAATTTGAGGGAAAAATAACCACCCGCGAAGTCATGCAGCGTGAGTTGAACATCATCCAGTTGGCGCAACTTCGGATGCACCAATACGAACCGCTCGCGGCCGATTATCGAACGGCAAACCGTTCGCTGGATGATGAGCAGTGTAAAGCCGCTAAACATATTTTGTCCTCGCGTGATTTCGTCACCCTGTTTCGTGGCGGCGCAGGAACGGGCAAGAGCTTTACGCTGCGGGAAGTCAAAGCCGGACTCAACCAAGCCGGTCACGTCGTCCAAGTCCTCGCGCCGCAGCGCCAGCAGGTCGCCGATCTGGAATGCGATGGGTTTAATTTCGCTCAAACGGTCAGTGCTTTTCTCACGCGCCGTTCCATGACGCGCGGCGCGGTCGTCCTCGTGGACGAGGCCGGGCAAATTGGCGGCGAACAAATGCTGCAACTGCTCACGCTCATTAAAGAGCACGATGGCCGCGTCATCCTCTCCGGCGACACGCACCAGCATGGGGCGGTGGAAGCGTCGGACGCGCTGCGCGCGATTGAACAGTATTCAGGTCTTGGCTACGCGGAGTTGACAAACATCCGCCGGCAAAATCCAGACGCGGCCAAAACGAAGGCGGAACGTCAATGGCTGGAACAATACAAGCTCGCCGTGAATGAGGCGCAGCACGGCAAGCTCGGTGCATCCTTCGACCGGCTGGACAAACACGGGGCAATCGTCCCTTGCACGTTGGCGAATCAACAGGAAAAGCTCACCGAACACTTTTTAGAACTTTTCAAAAATCAGCAATCCACCGTGGTCGTCTCGCAAAGCTGGTCGGAGATTCACAAGGTCAATGAACAAGTTCGACTCGGCCTGAAAGCACAGAAGTTAATCGGTGAGGATGAAACGGTCGTCACGGCGTTGGAGCGGTCGGATTTGACGGACGCTCAAAAGCGCGACAAGCGGTTTTACCAGCCGGATTCGTTGTTGTTATTCAACCGGCCTACGGTCGGTTTCAAATCCGGCAGCACGGGAAAACTGCGCGGCGTCACCGATAAACATCTGCTGATTGAAGCCGACAACCGCATCCGGCCTGTGCCGTTCAAAGATTTGGAACGCATCACGGTTTGCCAGCCGAAGGAACTTTCCCTTTCCGCTGGCGACCGGCTGCAACTCAAGGCCAATGCCCAAAGCCAGGACGGACGCAAAATCGCCAACGGCGAACTGGTGACGGTGAGGGAAATTCATGACGACGGCCGCATCGCGTTGGATGACGGTCGAGTGCTGGCAAAAAATTACCGCCAGTTCGTGCGCGGCTACGCCGTCACATCCTATGCCGCTCAAGGCAAGACTGTGGATTATGTTCTGTTCTCGGATTCGGCGGTCAAGGCCGCGACAAACGAGCAACAATGGTATGTCACGATTTCGCGGGGGCGCAAAGGTGTGAAGGTTTTCACGGCTGATAAAATCCAGCTTCGCCAAAACATCGCTCATTCGGGCGATAGACCTTTGGCTCTGGACATGGCGCGTAAAAGTTCGGTTCACAAGCTGGCGCAGATTTGGGGGCGTGATGTTGCTTATGTCCTCAATGTTCAACTGGCGCAACGCACATCAGCCGAACGGCAGGCCGAAGCTCTCCGGCAAGATGAAACGGTCAAGCAGGCACAGGCCGAACAACAGACCGAAGCTGTCAAACCAACCGAGCCGAACACGCAAACGATTCCAAAACCACAAACCACGCGGCGGCGCGTGGAAATTCCGCCGCCGCAACCAACCCAACAAAAAAGTCGAGGCATGAGAGTATGAACACAGAAAATCCTTGTTTCAAAATCAGGCGGGGCGTCAATAGCAATCCCTCCCCGGTGGACAATTTGAGGCTGGAACTGAATCCCAAAGGTTTTCTCCTGCTGCCGTATCACCATCTGGAACTCGTCACCTTTGAATCGGGCGATGGGCAGGACACGCTTACGCTGTCATTCATCAATCGCACCGTGCTGATCACCGGCAAAAATCTCCGCGACGTGGCTTTGGCTTTGCAAGACCGCGCCGTCGAGTTCGTCCGCATCCTGCCCGTGCTGGATCGCTATTCGTCGGTGGCTGGAAAGGAAGCTGCGGTCAAGACCATCGAAATTGAGGACAAAAAAGAGCAAGCCTAAATCAATTGGCTTCTGGCTTAACGGCGATTTCCTTGCTTTCAAGGAATCGAACTTTCTGCGCCATTGCAGTAGAATGACTGTCGCGCAGATGTCCATAAACTTTCATCGCGAGCGCGCCGCCGTCCTTGTGTCCAAGCCAGCGGCTTACCGTCGGAATGTCCACGCCTGATTCAATGCAGCGAGTGGCAAATAAATGTCGTAAATCGTGGTGCGTGATACGGACGATGCTTAACTTCTTGCAGGCCGTATCAATAGCCCCCTGACATTCGTGAACGAGCATGACTGGCTTGCTTGAAAATTCCGTTTCTCCGCGCTCCTTTTGCAACCGTTGCAATAACCGGCGCATATCGGGAATCATGGGGACACGGCGAATTTCCCAATTTTTTGTTCCGGTGGCGGGGTCGCCCAAAACTGCGATCTCGCCTTTTTCAAAATCACAGTCCCTACCGTTGACGCGCGCAGCCTCACCTTTTCGGCAACCGCTGTATGCCAAAAATTCCACGAGATCGGCGCAGCGTTCCGCCCAGCCGCCGTCTCCGTTCCTGATTGTGTCTATCAATTCAACGAACTGCTTTTGACTCGGAAGCTGCAATTGTTTCAGCCGGATTTTTTTCCGTTTGATGTGGATGGCCGGATTGTCGTATCGCGCACCTGCTTCAACCGCGATGTCCAAAACGAGCCGAAATGTCCCGATGGTATTATTAAAGGCCGAAGGGCTGGCGGTTTTCCCGAATCGCGCGGCCCAGGCTAAACCATCGGCTTTGGAGATTTGGGCAACATCCATCTGATTGAGATCGGGCCAGGATTTCAGCAAAGCCGTAATCCGTTCCTCCCGGTATGCTTTGCTTCGCTGTTTGAGCGACTGGTCGCCGTTTAGCCGCTCGCGGTAGGTTTGCAGGGCGTCGGCAAAAGTCATTTTCCCCCGCGCAACTGCCGTCTGCGCGGCGGCGCGCTGCCGCTCCTCTTTATGGAAATCACCAAGACGTAATTTGGCTACGCTGATGCGGTCGGTTTTGAGTGATTTCCAAATGAGCTTGCCGCGAACGCGTATTCGCGCATAATAGTTGCTTGATTGAACGTGGCGGACTAGGTTCGCCACGGGCGTTTTTTGCCAGCGCGGCTCTGTATTATCTGATGAATTGGTCTTCATGCATATAGTATAGAACAGCAGTATAGAAAACGCAAGTTGCGAAACGAAAAAACCGGCGTTTCACATAGTAAAACCAATGTAGTGGAAGGGTGGCTGAGTGGTTAAAGGCACCTGACTCGAAATCAGAAGTAGTCGCAAGGCTACCGTGGGTTCGAATCCCACCCCTTCCGCCAATGGTTACAAGTTTTTTATGAGTTTCCACAAAATAGAAAAACTCAGAAATGGTGTTTTTGCCTGACAAACACCTGACAAAAATTCGGTTGTTTATTCAAAAAACATCAGATCAGGAGTGGTGCGCCTGCCGCACAAATTTTGCTCGGCACTGCCGAAGTTCGGCAATCCTTCCTTTGATCTCCTTCCGCTTGGTTTCACGCTGGGTTTGTTGTCGAATGACGAAGTGATCGAAGTGAATCAAGATCCGCTCGGCCAGCAGGCGTCGCGCGTTGCGCAGGATGCCACGGCGAAAACTGAAGTCTGGGCCAAACACATGGAAGACGGCCCGCGCGCTGTGGGGTTATTTAATCGATCCGAGCAACCTGCGAACGTAACCGCGACGTGGCTGGCGCTTCAGCTTGAAGGAACAAAAACCCTGCGCGACTTGTGGCGGCAGAAAAATCTTGGCATCTTCACGAATGAATTCACCGCGATAGTTCCCGCGCATGGCGTGGCACTGATCCACTTGCAAGCGAACCAACGATAAAACAATGCTTTGAAACCATGAAAAAGAAATCCGCCACCCCCTCGATCATCATTGCTCTATCTTTGGCCTGCGCCATCGCTCAAGCCCAATCTACGGTTACGAATCTGCCGAATGCAACTGCCCCCCAAGTCACCAAGCGACCGCCGCCGGTGACCAAAATTTCCGAGCTGGCCAAAGCCATGGAATGGGTCGGGGTCGCCGTCAGCGAGCCGGATTATTATGTCTGGTGCACCTCGCCGATTGCCGGGCCGGATGGCAAGATCCATCTCTACTGTTCGCGCTGGCCCAAGATTTACAAAATGGACGGTTGGCGGACGCATTGCGAAATCGCTCATTACGTCGGCGACAAACCGGAAGGGCCGTTCAAATTTCATGACGTCGCTGTTCCCGCGCACCCGGACGCGCTCTGGAACAACACCCTTCACAATCCGGCGATTGAACGCGTGGGGGACAAATATTTACTACTCTACATTTCATTTGATCGCCGGCCGAGTGCGTTTTTAGCCGCCGGCAAAACGCCGAATTACATCGGCATGTGTGTCGCCGATTCGCCCGACGGCCCGTGGAAAAATCTCACGGCGGACAAGCCGCTTTTTATGCCGTCGTCCGACACGAACCAATGGTCGTATGGCGACTGGCAATGCACCAACCCGACTTTCTTAGCTTACTGCGGAAAATTTTACGTTTACTTTCACGGTGGAAAACACAACGGCCGGATTCCGAGTTACGCCTACGCCTACGCGGTAGCAGATAAGCCGGAAGGACCTTATCGCATCGGAGACCATTGGTGCACGGAAAACAAGGCAAAGATTGAAGACGCAACTGCGTTCATCTGGGACAAAAAAATCTGCCTGCTGACCGACGACAATTACGGCACGCACACCGGCATTCCCGGTGCTGAACTTTTGTGGCGCTCGGATACGCCGACCAACTTCGCGCTGGCGGATGCCGAGATTGGCTTCCTGCATTCGACGAACTACGCCAAAAACGTGGACCTGACCAAAGTGCGCAAGCTTTACGGGCGGGACTTCAAATTCGAGCGCCCTGGTATTTTGATGCTCAATGGCAAGCCGGCGTATTTTTACGGTGCATCAGGATTCAATCTCAATGGCGGCGAAACGCCCGAGAGCTACGTCATGAAAATCAATTTGAAATAATGGTGGAGAATCAAAAAACATTTACACAAAACCATGAAATGAAAGTAAATTTTTTTCCAGCGTCAGATTGCTGGCATTCGTCGCGACGTGCCTTTCTGGGTTATTTTCGAGCCTTGCGGCCACGAATGATTTTTCGAAACACCCGCGCAACGCGACGCGCGCACGACGTGGTGGCGCGATGCACGCTATCCACCTCGTCGCATCTGTCAATTCCTCCCAACCTAGAATAAAACGACGCTTAGACATCAAAGCCTCAAAAAATCAGCCACGCACATCCGTCAATTCAGGCAGGTGTTGCAGAGAAATGACCCGGATGTTTTTGCGCTGATGCTGCTCGGTGCCACCATACACCAGCCAAGCTCGGGGCTGACGGGGTTGGGCCAGTATCAGCCAGTTATCGGGTCCCTTAAAAAACTCCGAATTCAAAGTCTGACTGGACTTGATTTCAACGGGGATAATCCTTGGCGAGCCTTAAAACCATGGAGGTGATGTCCCGTTTGATCATGCTCGCAGCGTGGACTCAATAATGCAGATTCTCAATTGGATTTACATGCGGCGTTTTGAGAGCTTGGCTCAAATTTGGAATGAAAATAATTTGCGGTGACCAAAGGGTCGGTCGGGTAAGTAATAATGTTAAATAAAATTGGTGAACCGGGATCAGCAAAACAACTGTCAGTCAACGCGCCAAGCGTTAATCCTTCCCTCCGCCGTCTTTTGGCCGTGGTAAAAAATCATCACCAAAAAGGCCAATCCAAACCGCATAAACATTCAGAATCTGAATAAACCTGCATCTGTGAAAGACATAATCCCGCCCCATCGCATCGCCAGTTGTGTTGATTGTCAGTCAGGTCGGTTTCTGCGAAAAGAGGGAAACCAATTATGTTTCCCACGCGTCCTTCAATCATGCCCATTCAAGCCATGACCAAATTCCTGCTCCCCCTGCTCGCCATCGCCGCGTTGTCCGGGCGCGCCGCCGGGCCGATTTCACCGCAGGATTCCGCCAACATGGACGTCAAACGCGACCTCGCATCCAAGTCCGGTTTTCTCACGGACACGAACCGCACACTGCCAATCCTCTTCATCGTCGGCGATTCGACAGTGCACAATCCGCAAAAGACCGAACGCGGTTGGGGCGATGTAATCGGCAAAAACTTTGACCCCGAAAAAATCCGCGTGGAGAATCACGCGCTCGGCGGCCGCAGCAGCCGCACCTTCATCACGCAGGGTTGGTGGCAAAAGGTTTTGGACGCGGCCAAGCCCGGCGATTTTGTGCTGATTCAAATGGGCCACAACGACGGCGGTCCGCTGGACGACACGAACCGCGCGCGCGGCTCCATTCGCGGCCTCGGCGAGGAGACGAAGGATATTTTCAATCCCATCACCAAGCAGCCGGAGACGGTTCACACCTACGGCTGGTATCTGCGCAAATATATTTCCGACGCGCGCGCGAAGGGCGTGACGCCGGTTCTCTGCACGCCGGTGCCCCATGTGCCAAAAGCGGAAGTCACCGCCGGCGACGTGGAAATAAGTTCCTATGTCGAGATGGCCACCGCCGTCGCGAAAAATGAAAACGTGGCGTTCATCAATTTGAACCAAATCACGATGCGCCATTACGCAGGACTGAAGCCGGAGGAAATCAAGGCGAAGTATTTTACGCCCGCCGATAATACGCATTCGAGTCCGGCGGGCGCGGAATTGAACGCGCAGTCGGTCGTCGAAGGCTTGCGGCAGTTGAAAGAGTGTCCGCTGACGGACTTTTTGAAGGCTGACGCGGCGAAATAACTTTCCATGCGCTTGAAATTTCTTGCCGCCGTCCTGTTGCTCGGTGCGCTCATTCCCTGTTCGCGGGCCGAGGTCAAACTCGCCTCGCCGTTCACCGACCACATGGTATTGCAGCGCGACGTGCCAGTGCCGGTCTGGGGCACGGCGGACGCTGGCGAGACGGTGACGGTGGAATTTGCCGGCCAGACCAAATCGGCGACAGCCGATGCGGCCGGCCATTGGCTCGTCAAACTTGATCCGCTGTCCGCCAGCGCCGAACCACGCGAACTGCTCGTGCGCGGAAATGGAAAATCGGGAATTGGAAATTGCAAATGCGCCGACGTGCTCGTCGGCGAAGTGTGGCTCGCGTCCGGCCAGTCGAACATGGATTTCTCGCTGTCGAAAAAAGTGAAGTATTTCGCCGGCGTCACGAATGAGGAACAGGAAATCGCCGCTGCGAATTATCCGCTCATCCGCGTGTTCACCGGCGAGTCCGCGAAGGCTTACACGCCGCAGAACCGCGTGGCGGGTGAATGGAAAATCTGTTCACCGGAAACTGCGCCGGCTTTTTCCGCCGTCGGCTATTTCTTCGCGCGCGATTTGCAGAAAGAAATCAAAGTGCCGGTCGGCATCGTCACGCTGGCGTTCGGCGCGAGCACGGCGGAAGCGTGGATTCAGCGCGAGGCGCTCGCGAGTGATTTGCAACTTAAACCGCTGCTCGACCGCTTCGATGCCGCCGTGGAAAAATTTCGCACCAATCCGCCGCCGGTCATCGCCGCGCCGCGCTCGGAAGATGTCTCCGCCACCAACGCGGCCCCGAAAAACCGGAAGCGCGGCGGTGGTTCGCGCGATCCGATTCAAGACCAGCACAACGCCACCGTCTTGTTCAACGGCATGATTCAGCCGGTGATTCCTTACGCAATTCGTGGCGCGATTTGGTATCAGGGCGAATCCATCGTGGACGCGAACAAGGGCGGCATCGCGCTTTATCCGCGCGTGCAGGCGGCGCTCGTCCGCAACTGGCGTGCGCTGTGGGGCGAAGGTGATTTTTCGTTTTATATCGTGCAACTCGCCGGACAGGAAGCCGCGAGCAACAGTCCGTTCGTCCGCGAGGCGCAGGCGACCGTGCTGGATTTGCCGAACACCGGCATGGCCGTCGCCAGCGACATCGGCGAGGCGAAAAACGTGCATCCAAAAAACAAACAGGATGTCGGCGACCGTTTGGCGCGCCTCGCGCTCGCCAAGGTTTACGGGCGCAAAATTGAATGCTCCGGCCCGCAGTTCGCGGCGATGAAAATCGCCGGCAATCAGGTGCGCATTCAATTCACGCATCTCGGCGGCGGACTCGTCGCGAAGGGCGGCGCGGCGCTGGGCGGCTTCGTCATCGCGGGCGCGGACAAGAAATTCGTGCCGGCGGCGGCGCGCATTGACGGCGACACCGTCCTCGTCAGCAGCGCGGACGTGCCGGCACCGGTCGCGGTGCGCTATGCGTGGGCGAACTTTCCGAAGGACGCCAACCTCGCCAACGCCGCCGGTCTGCCCGCGCCGCAGTTCCGCACGGACCAATGGTGAGCTCAGCATTTTAATTTCCGCATGAAAAATATTTCCTTCGCCGCCGCGCTGCTGTTCGCGGCGTCCATTTCCGGCCACGCCACGCCCGCGGAGCCGCCCGAGACGCGCACCGAATGGATTGATGCCGACACCGGCCATCGCGTGGTGCAGCTTTCCACCGAGCCGGGCAGCGAGAGTCTATACTTCAACCTGAACCCATTCACGCCGGACGGCAAAAGCATGGTGCTCACCACGTCAAACGGCGTTGCGCTGGTGAATCTGGAAACGCGCGCGGTGGAAAAAATTGTCGAGGGCCGCGTTCACATCATCATGGTTGGGCATAAGACGGGGAAAATTTACATCGGCCAGACGGAAATTGCGGACGGCGTGACGAACCGCTGGATTTGCCGAATTGACCCCGCCACGAAGGCCGTGGAAAAGCTCATGAAGCTCCAGCGCGGGCAGGAAGTTTCCACCGTCAATGCGGATGAGACGCTGCTCGGCGGCACGTTCACCGAGCGCAGCGACTGGGGCACGAATAACTTTTTCAACGGCGGCCCGAACCGGCGCAACGACATCGCGACCGCCGACGCTTATCGCGGCAAAAAGGGCACGATGATGGAGGAGCGCCTCGCCAAGCGGTATCCGATGTCGCTCTTTTTCTACAACCTCGCGACCGGCGAGACGAAAAATTTCAACCGCTGCACGGACTGGCTTGGCCATCTGCAATTCTCGCCGACCGACCCGACGCTGTTGATGTTTTGTCACGAAGGGCCGTGGCACAAGGTGGATCGCATCTGGACCATCCGCACCGACGGCTCGGATTTGAAGTTGGTTCATCAGCGCACGATGATCATGGAAATCGCCGGCCACGAATTTTTCAGCGCCGATGGCAAAACGATTTGGTATGACCTGCAAACGCCGCGCGGCGAGGATTTCTGGGTGGCCGGTTACGAAATCTCCAGCGGCAAACGCACCTGGTATCATTTGCAGCGCGACGAATGGGGCGTGCATTTCAACGTCTCGCCGGATGGAAAATTATTTTCCAGCGACGGCGGCGACGACAAGATGGTCGCGCACGCCGACAACGGCAAATGGATGTATCTCTTCCGCCCCGAACTCATCGAAGACCGCTCCGCCGGCAACGTGGCGACCACGAATCTCATCCAGACCGGCGTGTTCCGTTCCGAGCGCCTCGTCAACCTGGCCAAGCACGACTACGCGCTCGAACCGAACGGGATGTTTTCGCCCGACATGAAGTGGCTCATCTTCCGCAGCAACATGAGCGGCGCAAACCAGGCCTACGCCGTGGAACTGGAACGCGCCGCCGGCAAATAACCCGCCGCGCCGCCGCGCTTAATCCCGCATGGCCGCCGCGAGGACCGGCGCCAGCGCGTCCGCCCAAATCTGATAACCCTTGTTCGTGGGATGGCAGAAGTCGCCCATCACGTCGCGGGCAATCGTGCCGTCGGGCTGCAGCAGTTTCGCGCCGATGTCGAGGTGGGTCACGCCGGGGATCTGCGCGAGGCGGAGATTGGTTTCCGCGATCAGCTGGCGGCGCGGATGATCCGGGCTTTGCTCGCGCGGGAAAATATTCATCAGCACGATCTTCGCGCCGGGCGCTTTCTGCCGGATGCGCTCGCAGATGGCCGCCACGCCGGCGGCGATCTCGTCGGGCGTGTTCTGGCGGGCATGCGCCGTTTCGCTGGTGTTGTTCGTGCCGATATGCACGATGACCACGCGCGGATGCAGGCCGTCGAGCTCCCCGTGGTCCAG
>Ga0208872_1001339_pt1 | contig 15210 bp, 8 predicted proteins | sample CryBogCBH12Aug08_FD_185508 | JGI IMG/M metagenome (GOLD analysis project Ga0208872, IMG submission 185508) | Freshwater microbial communities from Crystal Bog, Wisconsin, USA - CBH12Aug08 (SPAdes) | ecosystem: Environmental > Aquatic > Freshwater > Lake | place: Crystal Bog, Wisconsin, USA...
GTTGGTACCGGCTATTACGCGGGCGGTGAAAGTGGAGGCATTGAACTCGTGTTCAGCATACAGAATCAATGAAGTGTGCATGGCACGAACCCAGGATTCTTTTACAGGTTTGCCATGCAGTAAATGCAACAGGTGCGCCCCGATGTTGTCGTCGTCCGTTTCCACTTCGATGCGTTTGCCGCTGGAGCTGAAGTGATGCCAGTACATCAGCATCGAACCAAAACTCGCCAGCAAACGGTCCAGCAGTTCACGGGTTTTTCCTTCTTCGCGTGCTTCGGGTTCCTGTTCGATCGTACCCAGTACTGAACAGCCGGTACGCAATACATCCATTGGATGCGCATCGGCCGGAATTGCTTCCAGTGCCTGTTTGAGACCCTTTGGAAGACCGCGCAACTTTTTGAGTTTGGCTTTATAAGCTTGCAATTGTGCGAGGGTGGGGAGCGTGCCGTGGATCAGCAAATGGGCGACTTCTTCAAATTCTGCTGTTTCAGCAAAATCCAGAATGTCATAGCCGCGATAATGCAAATCATTGCCGGTACGGCCTACGGTACAGACCGCAGTATTTCCAGCGACCGTTCCCGACAGGGCAACGGATTTTTTTGGTTTGGGTAAAGTGCTTGCTTCGGTCATGTATTTCTCCTTGATAAATAAATAATTATTCAGAGCCCTTTTCGGCGAACAAACGATCGAGCTGTTGTTCGTAAGCGTGATAGCCGAGATAATCGTAAAGTTCCATGCGTGGTTGCATTTCCGGCACGACGTTCTGCTGAGTTCCGTCGGTGAGAATATGTTGATACACATTCAGTGCGGCTTTGCTCATTGCACGAAACGCCGACAGTGGATAGAGGACCAGTTTGATGCCAACGCTGCCAAGTTGGTCCACAGTGTAGAGCGGTGTGGCGCCAAATTCGGTAATGTTAGCCAGCACCGGCACATTGACGAGCCGGGTGAATTCGGTATATTGCTCAAGTGTGGTCATTGCTTCCGGGAATATCATATCGGCCCCAGCTTCGACACAAGCTTGCGCGCGTTCGATAGCGGATTGCATGCCTTCCACAGCCAGTGCATCGGTGCGTGCCATGATAACGAAGCTTGAATCTGTACGTGCATCGACTGCTGCCTTGACGCGATCAACCATCTCGCTTTGACTCACAATGGCCTTGTTGGGACGGTGTCCGCAACGCTTTTGCATGACCTGATCTTCGATATGGAATCCTGCTGCACCGGCTTGTGCAACCTCACGCGTGGCGCGTGCGATGTTGAATGCGCCACCCCATCCGGTATCAATATCAACCAGCAAAGGTAAGTCGCTGGCAGCCGTGATACGGCGAGTATCTTCGCACACGTCATGCAATGTAGTAATCCCCAGATCAGGAATACCCAGGGATGAGGCCGCTACACCGCCACCTGAAAGGTACAGTGCTTTGTGTCCGCTTTTTTGAGCCAGAATGGCACAATATGCGGTCACGGCGCCTACCACTTGTAAGGGATGATTCTCTTCTACTGCGCGGCGCAATTTTTGCCCGGGCGTGCTGTGCGACTGTGTCATGCTTGCTTCTCCTCTTCGTCTAACATTTCACTGATGCTGCGCCATGCACCCTGGATATGGCGTCGCATCAACATTTCAGCCAGTTCACCGTCGCGTTGTGCTAATGCTTCGACGATCTGGCGGTGTTGTTGCAGGGCGGGACCGGTACGTTGTTCTTTGCGACTGGTTTGATAACGGCACATACGCAGAAGTTGATATTGTTCGGTGCCGAGCATGTCAATCAGCATGGCGTTTCGGCTACCGCGTAAAATTTGGTAGTGAAAATCGAGATCACCCTCGCTTTGTGCGTACACCTTGCCGTCTTGCTGTTCGATTTCTTCTTCATGACGGTCAAGTAAGTCATTCATTTGAACGATCTCATTCCTCGTCATTTGGGTGGCGGCCAGACGGCAAGCCATGCCTTCCAGAGCTTCACGCACTGTATACAAGTCTGACATAGTTTCTCGATCGAGTATTACGACACGTGCGCCGGCATTGGGTACTCGTTTGACAAGTCGCATGCCTTCGAGATGGCGCAAGGCCTCACGCAAGGGGCCGCGTCCCATGCCAAAGCTTTCAGCCAGTTCGGCTTCATTGAGTTTTTGTCCTTGCGCCAGCGTACCCGTCACAATACTGTGAGCCAGGCGATGCGAAGCAATATCTGCAAGGGTGCCTTGTTGGGGCGGGGGGGGATACAAAGTGTGACTCCGATTGTCGACAATATGAAAATATTGTAGCACAAAAAATTCAAATTTTCTCAATAAATTTAAATTATGTCGACAATCTGGTTAACTTAACATATTCAAGAGCTGTGTTTGAAAGGAAAGTAAAGGAAATTGTTTTCTCAGGGAGTGCGCATGCCACTACCATGCGCATCTTGCCCTAACATTTGCCTTGTAATCAGGGTAACGCCCTTGGGCGTCACAAAAAATACCTTTTTGTCATTTTCCGGATTGAATCCTACGGCAAGTCCTTCTGGTATAACGCAATTTTTGTCAACTACTACGCGTTTCAGTTTTGCTCGGCGTGAGATTGTCACATTAGGCAACAGTACGGAATCTTCAACATTACTATAACTATGTACATGCACATTGGAGAAAAGTAGAGAACGTCTCAGGTAGGCACCGCTGACGATACATCCTCCGGATACCAGAGAATCCACCGCCATGCCACGACGGTTATGATCATCGAATACGAATTTCGCGGGCGGTAATTGTTCCTGATACGTCCAAATCGGCCAATTCTGATCGTACATATTGAGGTCGGGCGTCACCTTGGTCAGTTCCATATTGGCTTCCCAGTAGGCGTCTATGGTTCCTACATCACGCCAATAGGGCAATACACCGTTCATATTGACGCAACTATCTTCAAAGCGGTGTGCAATCACCCGATAGTTCTCGGCAACTAGATACGGAATAATATCCTTGCCGAAATCATGGCTGGAATTCGGAAGCGCCGCATCATGCTCCAGAAGGCGACATAAAAGCTTTGTTCCAAATATGTAAATCCCCATGCTGGCCAAAGCCTGCCCCGGACTGCCGGGAATCGGCATGGGATGTTGCGGTTTTTCGGTAAAATTGATTACTCTGGAGGTGGCGTCCACGCCCATCACACCGAATTCGCTGGCGTCGCTCAACGGTACATTGATGCAGGCAACCGTCATGTCGGCTTTGTTCTCAATATGGCAGGCCAGCATTTTGCCGTAATCCATTTTATAGACGTGATCTCCCGCCAGAACCAGAACATAATCAGGCCGTGATTGACACAATATATCGATGTTTTGGAATACCGCATCGGCAGTACCCTTGTACCAGAATTCTTCTACCCACTGCTGGGCAGGAAGCACATCGATGAATTCGCCAAATTTTCCATTCAGGAAGCTCCAGCCGCGCTGAATGTGCTGGAGGAGGCTATGGGATTTGTACTGGGTGGCAACGCCAATCCGGCGTATTCCGGAATTAACACAATTGGATAAAACGAAATCAATGATACGAAATTTCCCGCCGAATGGCACAGCGGGCTTGGCGCGCCAGTCTGTCAGATTATACAAACGGCTTCCCCGTCCGCCGGCTAGAATCATGGCGTAGGTACTCTTGGTCATTGAGCTTTCAAAATGTGAGCGCCGTTCATTATGCATCGTTATCACTCCTAAGCCATATTGCCAGTTCTTCTACTAAACAGTTTATGCTTAGGCGCTCACTTAATCAATCTTGGTTTATTGTATTTTGAAAATTATGAGTCAATCTTTTGCCCCAATAAAATATCCCACATTTCAAGTACCGGCTTGGTGTCAATTTGCGAAAGTTCGATGCGGCACGACGACACACTATTTAAACGCATTCTGTGTTGTGTTTCGCGTAGTTTCCGGTAAATTTTGCCAACAGTTTCTGCTTGGTCAGGATCGATCAATTCATATTCTCCTGCCCGTCTTAATAGCGCAAGGTTGCCTTTGTGGGCGGCAAGTTGCACGTATTGATTTGCGTAAGCCAGCACCAGAAATTGCACCATAAATTCGATGTCTACCATGCCTCCACGGTCATGTTTGATGTCGAACAGATCGCTGTTGTTCGGGTGACCGTCAAGCATTTTTTTTCGCATGGCTACGATTTCACTGCGTAGCGAGCCAAGCTCACGGGGCTGGCGCAGGACAGCATCGCGGATTGTTTCGAATTGATTGCCGATTTGGGTGTCACCGGCGCTGAACCTGGCACGCGTCAAAGCCTGGTGTTCCCAGATCCACGCATGTTGCTGCTGGTATTCCGCAAAAGATGCCGTAGAACTAACCAGCAGTCCGCTGGCACCATTGGGGCGCAAACGCAGGTCAGTTTCATACAAGCGTCCCGATGGCGTGTAGCTGCTTAACAGTGTGTTGATGCGCTGTGCCAGTCGGCCATAAATTTCAGCTGCGTCCGGATGCGGGTCGTCATATAAGAAGATCAGATCAAGATCCGAAGCGTAGCCTAATTCGCGTCCGCCCAGTTTGCCGTAAGCAATGATAGCAAACTTAGGGCACTCCACGTGTTTCTTGCGTGCATCTTTCCAGCATAGTTGCAGCATGTGATGCAGGATCAGATCCGCGAGATCACTGAGATGATCGCTCAGAGTTTCGAGCTGCAGCTGTCCTTGCAAATCAAGTGCCAGCAAGTGAAAGATCTGGCTGTGCTGAAACTGCAGCAACACATCTATTTGCTGTTCAATATCCAATGTATGTTCGGCCAGATGTTGTTGCAATGTGGTATTGAGCGAAGGCCAGTCTGGAATTCGGTAGATTTCGCGCGCATCCAGCAATTCATCGAGCAGAATAGGGTGTTGAATCATGTAGTCTGATGCCCACAAGCTTGCGCTGGCAATATCCGATATCCGCTGCATGACTTGAGGGAACTCTGCAAGAAAAGCCAGATATGAGGCTCGACGGCTGATGCTTTCAAATAGGGTAAGAACCCGTGTTAAAGTTTGATCACGGTTTGGGTGGGAAGCACACAGGACAATAAACTTTGGAATCAGCTGGTCCAGAAGCTGTCGGCTGCTATCCTGCATTTTGCGATAACGAATACTGTTACGAATTTGTACCAGTCTGTCGGCAAGTTCGTTAGGGTTGTTATAGCCGAGTTCTTCAAGGCGACAGCGTAATTCTACTTCTTGCATATTTTCGTTCCATACGGAATGGTTCATTTCATCCTGCTGACGATTTTCGTTCTTTCCGGTACTAAAAATTTGCGCGAACTGGGTACTGACTACAGCTCGATGCTGGTTCAATTGTTCCAGTAAAGCAGGGTAATCCGTGTAACCCAACCCTTCTGCAATGCGTGCAAGATCGGCCGGATTTTGAGGCAAATCTTGAGTTTGCTGGTCATCAAGGTATTGCAGGCGGTGCTCCAGGTTGCGTAGAAATATATAGGCGGTAGTCAATTCAGCAACCGTCCTGGATCTGAGTTGGCCAGTATTCCTTAGTTGCTGTAAAACTTGCAAAGTCGGCCGGATACGTAGTTTGGCATCACGCCCACCCCGTATTAATTGAAACACCTGTGCAATGAATTCAATTTCGCGTATTCCCCCGGGGCCCAGTTTGATATTGTTCATACGATCACGCCGTTGCACTTCCTGGCGGATTTGAGCATGCAGTTTGCGCATGGAAGCGAAAGCGCCAAAGTCCAGATATTTTCGGAAAACAAAGGGTCTTACAAGTTGCATCAGTTCAGTCGCCTCTGGACTTTTGTCTGGGGAGATTACGCGCGCTTTGATCCATGCGTATCGTTCCCATTCCCGTCCTTGCGTGATCAGGTACTCTTCCAGGGCAGGGAAACTGGTCACCAGCGGGCCGCTATCTCCATAAGGTCGCAGACGCATATCCACACGGAAAACATAGCCTTCTCCGGTGGGTTCATGGATCAGGTTAATCAGCCGTCGTCCCAGTTTTGAGAAGAATTCATGGTTGCTGATGATGCGTGGCCCTTGAGTTTCGCCGTCTTCCGGGTAAACAAAAATCAAGTCAATATCGGAAGAAACATTTAATTCGCAGCCCCCCAGTTTACCCATCCCGATTACCAGCATGGCTTGAGGTGCACCGCTTAAAGAGCCGATGGGTGTTCCAAATTGGTTTACCAGTGATGTCATTGCAAAAGCCTGGGCACGCTGCACCGCCAGTTCGGCCAAGGCAGTCATGCTCAGCACAACTTCCTCCAGGTTTGACAAACCACCCAGATCCCGAAAAAGCAGTTTGAGCATCAGGCGTTTTCGGACTCGGCGCAAAGCACGCGACAGCGACTCTTCATCGTTAATTACCTCTTTATTGAGCCATGATTCAATTTCTGCTGCATTGCAGGCATTGGTATAGTTCGAGCGTAACCAGGGCAACAGTTCGGCATCACAGTCAAGCAGATTTCGACCATAACGGCTGCAATAGATTACGCGCTGCAATAGAGTGTTGAAATCTGATGGGGCAGGTGTGGAGGCGGTATTCATGGGCGAAGCTTCGGGTTAGAATGCAAGATCATGATAGGGGACATCTGAAATTTAGGAGGTGCCTTTATTATAAATCCCGGGTACCTATCTTGGTTTACTTGTTTATCAGGCCTGCGGGCCGTGTTTATTAAATGTTGAAGACATCACTGCGCCTTACCTGGCGCGGACTAAACCATCTGACACGCATTGTGCTGGTCATGGCAATAATTCTTACGCTGTCATGTGGAGCAGTGATACTCGCCTTGCGCTACTGGATATTGCCGAATATCGAGCTTTATCACGAGGTAATCACCCGGTCCATTGGTCATGCAATTGACCAACCAGTAACCATAGGGAAAATCGAGGCAGATTGGCAAGGAATTCGTCCCCATCTGTTGTTAACTGATGTGCTTATTCTTGAAAAAACCAACCCCGGTACAACTGCACTGGCTTTACACCATGTGGATGCTGTATTGGGCTGGCTGTCTCTATTGCGGGGCGAAATGCGATTGCACAGCTTGGAACTTGACCAGCCGGATTTTCTGGTCAGGCGCGATGCGCAAGGTGTGCTGCATGTCGCAGGCATAGCATTGACAGAGCAGGCTGCAGGTCAGAGTGGTCTGGCCGATTGGTTATTGCATCAAACTTATCTGGTGGTGCGTAATGCCCGGATTTCCTGGCTGGATGAGCAGCATGCTGCTCCTGCGCTGATCTTCAATCAACTTAATTTGTTGATCGAAAATCGCGGATATCATCACCGATTTGCGTTGCGTGCGATGCCGCCGGCAGCGCTGTCAGCACGGCTGGATGTGCGCGGCGATTTTTCTGGACAGAGCTTCTATGATTTGAATGCATGGCGCGGGCAGTTGTTCACCCAACTCGATTACGCTGAAGTGGCAGCTTGGCGTACCTGGTTGCCGCTACCGGGTGGATTCAAACAAGGAAGGGGAGCGTTGCGTGGCTGGCTGGAAGTCGCTCACGGCAAGGTGGAAAATGTGACGGCTGATCTGGCTCTGGCCGATGTTCAAGCACAATTGGGCGAGGGCTTGAAGTTGCTGGACATACAGACTCTGCGTGGACGCGTTGCCTGGGGCGAGTCGGAACAGAGCCTCGAAGTGTCTGCCAGACAGCTGACTTTGAAAACCGATGCCTTGAAGTTGCAACCCACTGACTTTGACTTGCATCTGATTCATGCTTCAGGCAAGCAGCCAGCCAGCGGACAAATGCTTGCAAGCATGCTGGAGTTAACACACCTTGTTACTCTGACCGACTCGCTACCGCTCAGTAAAGATTTGAAGCAAAAACTAACCGAATTTTCTCCGCAGGGAATAGTTTCGGATTTTCAGGCGAAATGGCAGGGGGATGTCGATAAACCGGAGCACTACGAGGTCAAGGCAAAGTTTGACCAGTTGTCGATGAACCGCACTGACAAGCTACCCGGTTTTAGCGGCTTGAGCGGAGAACTGGATGGTAGCGAAAAGACGGGTATTTTATCTGTGAATGCACATCATCTCACTGTTGATGCACCGCAATTTATGCCGGAGCCCTTGGCGTTTGATACCCTTTCTGGACAAGGAAGCTGGCAGGCTGGTCAGCAAGGCCTTGAAGTAAAATTTAGTAATATTGCAGCATTCAACGCCGATCTCGAAGGAACCGTTTTTGGCAGTTTTCAGGCGCTGCCAAAAAGCCCTGGCAGGATCGATTTGAATATCAATCTGGCGCACGCGGCTATCCAGCATGCTGATCGCTATATTCCTCTTAAGGCGATCGACAATGCAACCCACACATGGTTGCGCAACGCATTGCTTGATGGTCGGGCTGAAGCATTTCACCTTAGGTTGCAAGGTGATCTGAACGACTTTCCGTTTCCCGAAAACAAAAAAGGGATTTTTCAGATACAGGCACACATAAAGGGAGGTGCGCTTGAATATGCCAATGACTGGCCGCGCGTTGATAATATTGCAGGTGAATTACTGATACAAGGCAAACGGCTTGAAGTCAATGCCACGTCGGGTATGACCGTCGGAGCTCAATTGCAAAAGGTTCGAGTGACTGTGCCGGATATGGCCAGCCCCGATTTGCTGTTGCAAGTCCGGGGTGAAGCGATTGGTGAAACTTCGCGAACTCTGGATTTTATCCGGAAAAGTCCAGTGGAGGGCTATATCGATGGATTTACCGATGACATGAAAGTGCGTGGTAACGGCAATTTGCAACTGGCAGTGGATATTCCGTTGCGCGGGGGCAAGCCGGTAACGGTTTCGGGCGATTATCATTTTGTCGACAACGAAGTGAGCCTGGGGCAGGGCGTGCCGGTATTATATTCGACCAATGGTGACTTGTTATTTACCGAGTCAATACTTCGTACCCAAAATGTCCGCACCCAGATCCTTGGTGGACCTGCCACGCTGGATATTCATAGCGGCCCCGACGGGCTGGTGCAAGCTAAAGCGCATGGTCATGCCGACATGGATTCGTTACGCAAGAAAATTGGACTTCCGATTTTGTCACGTTTGCACGGCGGAAGTAATTGGGATGCTGACATCACGATAAAGAAAAAATTGTCGAATGTGCTGGTTACTTCAAATTTGTCCGGCCTGACATCCGATTTGCCGGAGCCTTTTGCCAAAGAAGGCGACGAACCGATTCCACTTCGGTTCGAGATTAAGAACGCCATTGCAAAACAGGATGTGATTTCATTGCAATACGGTAATCTTTTTAATGCCAGAATACTGCGCCGGGAAGAAGGGGGCGACATGATTATCAAGCGCGGGGTACTCAATTTTGGATCCCCCGGAAGAGAGTTGCGTCGTGATGGATTATGGATTACCGGGACGATCCCACAATTGTCTCTGCAAGGTTGGGGAGGCTTGATCAATTCCTCTTCGGCTGATGTGTCTGGGCCAAAATTCAGTGTTTCAGGTGCCGATCTGACCATACAAAAACTTGATGCTTACGGTTTGGCAATGAAAGGTTTACATGTAAATGCACGCACTCGTGATGGGGTGCTGATGGCGCAACTGACCGGAAAAGAAATCAATGGTGAAGTCAGTTGGCAAGCTGAGGGAAAGGGTAAGCTGGTAGCACGTCTGCAGAACTTGAATCTGGGGTTGGATGAGAGCGAGAAATCTGACGATACAGAAACGAAACCGGAAAGTGTGTTGCAAGTTTCTGCTGTAGAAGATTCCACCCGTACTGAATATCCTTTGCTGGATCTGGCCGTGGATACATTCACATGGAAGGATAAGCCGATCGGAAAAGTGGAATTGCTGGCGCGCCAGCACGGCAGAGATTGGCAATTGGAGCAAATGCATATCACCAACCCTGACGGTGTTTTGACTGGAGATGGAAAATATTATCTAAAAGATGGCAAAAAGCAGACTCAGGTTAATCTTAAACTGGAAATCAGCAATGTTGGGAACGTCCTAGCCCGTTCCGGTTATCCCGGAACTGTTAAAAATGGCAATGGAAAACTTGAAGGTGACTTTTCATGGAAGGGAGCACCCGGGGATTTCAGTTATGCTACGCTGAATGGGAATCTTAAGCTGGATGCAGGCAAGGGACAGTTTCAGAAAATTGATCCCGGGGTAGGTAAGCTACTTAGTATTTTGAGCTTGCAGGCGTTGCCTACCCATATCACTCTGGGTTTTACAGACATTTTTAGCCAGGGGTTTTCCTTTGATAGTATCACCGGCACCGGGCAAATCAATCAGGGAATGTTGGATACCAGTGATTTTAGAATTGAGGGGTCTTCCGCGAAAGTGACTATGGTGGGTCAAATTGATTTTGACCATGAAACTCAAAATTTGCGGATACGCATTTTGCCGGCTCTGGGTAATAGTGTTTCCTTGCTCGGATTTGCCGGCGGACCGCTGGTCGGCGTCGGGACGTTGATCGTCAATAAAATTCTTCGTGAACCACTCGATAAATTAGCTTCATTTGAATACAATGTGACAGGAACCTGGGTTAATCCAAATGTAACCCAATTAGGGAAACCTCCAGCCTCCTCAACAAGTAATTTTAACAACCCTTAAGAAAGCAAGGAAATGGCAGACGCGAATTCTATCCAGACACGACTCGTTTCAACTGCTCAGGCTTTTAAAGTGGCCGCCGTGCAAATGGCATCAGGCCCCAATGTGGCAGGGAATCTGAGCGAGGCACGACGTCTGATCGAAAAGGCGGCAGAGCAGGGCGCGCGTCTGGTGGTGCTACCGGAATATTTTCCAATTATGGGGTTGACCGAAACAGATAAAGTGGCAGTTCGAGAATTGCCGGGGAATGGTGTGATTCAAACTTTTCTGAGCGAGACTGCGCGCAAGAATAAAGTCTGGCTGGTGGGAGGCTCCATTCCATTAATAGCCAGTTCACCCAATAAGGTTCTTAATACCTGTCTTTTATTTAATGATTGCGGCGAACAAGTGGCACGCTACGACAAAATTCATTTGTTCAATCTCGTTCTTGGAAATGAACAATACCATGAAGCTCGTACCATTGAGTCCGGCAATCAGGTGGTCGTTGCGGATACACCGTTTGGTCGCATCGGCTTGGCCATTTGTTATGATTTGCGCTTCCCTGAATTGTTCCGGGCCATGAAAGACGTGGATATCATCGTTCTTCCCGCCGCCTTCACCGAAACCACCGGAAAAATGCACTGGGAAGTGCTGGTGCGTGCAAGGGCAATTGAGAATTTGGCCTACGTGGTGGCTGCCGCGCAGGGAGGGTATCATGTCAGTGGACGTGAAACTCACGGCCATAGCATGATCGTCGATCCTTGGGGACGCGTGCTGGATCAGCTTGCGCGCGGTTCCGGTGTGGTTGTTGCGGAAGTGAATCCCTCTTATCAGGCCAGTTTGCGTACCAGCTTGCCTGCGTTGTCACACCGGATTCTTTAATGGATAATTTGCTATGAAAACCGATACCTCATTTACACTTGTACAGCATTCTCTGCTTGCCTCCCATGCTTTGGAGGTACGCCATCTGGAACAGGTTTTCAAAAAAATGATGGCGCATCAGGTTGATTATGCCGATCTGTATTTTCAATATAGTCGTGCCGAGAGCTGGGCTCTCGAAGAAGGCATCGTCAAATCCGGCAGCTTTGGTATTGAGCAGGGAGTGGGAGTGCGCGCGGTCAATGGTGAAAAGACCGCCTTTGCTTATTCCGATGATATCAGCCTGCCCGCGCTGGAAAGTGCAGCTCTGGCAACGCGTGCCATTGCGCGGCAGGGGGGTAATCAAAAAGCAGCACTCCTTAAGCGGGATAAAGGGGCGCATTTGAGTAAAGTCAAAAGCCTTTATCTTCCTCATGATCCGATTGGCAGCTTGAAGGATGCCGACAAGGTGTCTTTGCTTGAGCGACTTGAACGTTATGCACGTGCCCTTGACCCGCGAGTGACGCAAGTCATGGCCGGGCTGGCAGGCGAATATGATATGGTGCTTCTGGCACGCAGCGACGGATTGTTAAATGCCGATATTCGTCCTCTGGTACGTCTCTCGCTGCAAGTGATTGTGGAAAGTAACGGCAAGCGCGAACAAGGCTCGGCGGGCGGGGGAGGCCGTTTTGATTATGCTTATTTTACCGATGAAATTCTGCGTAATTATGCGGCCAAGGCGGTGCATCAGGCGGTGATTAATCTCGATGCCAAACCTGCTCCGGCGGGCAATATGACCGTAGTGCTGGGCTCCGGCTGGCCCGGAATTTTACTCCATGAGGCGGTGGGACACGGACTGGAAGGGGACTTCAACCGTAAAGGCAGTTCCACCTTCTCGGGACGAGTCGGCGAAAGGGTTGCAGCGAAGGGAGTGACCGTGGTAGACGACGGTACTATTGCCAACCGGCGCGGTTCCATCAATATGGACGATGAAGGAAATCCGACGCAAAATAATGTACTGATCGAGGACGGTATTCTGCGTGGCTATTTGCAGGACACCTTGAATGCGCGGCTGATGGGCGTGCCGGTTACCGGCAACGCGCGTCGCGAATCCTATGCGCATCTGCCGATGCCCCGTATGACCAATACCATGATGCTGAATGGCGACAAAACGCACGAGGAAATTATCGCCTCGGTCAAGCATGGATTGTATGCGGCTAACTTCGGCGGCGGGCAAGTGGATATCACCAGCGGAAAATTCGTGTTTTCCACTACTGAAGCCTATCTGATTGAGGATGGCAAAATCACCACGCCGGTAAAAGGCGCAACCCTGATTGGTAACGGCCCGGAAGCACTGATGCGTGTCAGCATGATAGGTAACGATCTGGCGCTCGACCCCGGAGTCGGTACGTGTGGCAAGGAAGGTCAGAGCGTGCCGGTTGGAGTGGGGCAGCCCACGGTTAGAATAGACGGATTAACGGTTGGAGGTACTGCTTAGTTTGTTTGCAGCGCTAATCCTTTCATCTTCGCTCTGCGGTATAATCCGCGCCCTATATGTTGATCTTTCGTGGACTTCACCCTTCTATTGCGCAGCCGGTTGCACTGACCATCGGTAATTTCGATGGTTTGCATCTCGGCCACCAAGCTATGCTCACGCAATTGCGTGAAGCAGCACATTTGCGCGGACTGCCAACGGCCGTGGTGATTTTTGAACCGCATCCGCGAGAATTTTTTACCCCGCAAAAGGCTCCCGCACGACTGACTAGTCTGCGCGAGAAACTCGAATTGCTGTCCTTGCTGGAGGTGGATCGTGTACATGTATGCCGGTTCAACCAGCTTTTTTCACAGATCAGCGCTGCTGATTTTGCTTACGCACTGCATCAGGAAGCCGGTGCAAAATTTGTTTTGATCGGAGATGATTTTCGCTTCGGCAGTCAACGCAGTGGGGACTTCGCCATCATGACGCAGATTGGTGAGCAGCAGGGTTTTGAAGTTCAGGCGATGCACAGTGTACAGCTTGACAACGTCCGTGTTTCCAGCACAGCGGTGCGTGCTGCACTGGCTGAAGGTAATATGAAAATGGCGCAATCCTACCTGGGGCGTCCTTACCGGATCAGCGGTCGTGTTGAGCATGGTAATCGTTTGGGCCGGCAGCTTGGCTACCCTACGGCGAATGTTCAGATGAAACATAATCGCCCGCCCCTCTCGGGAATTTTTGTGGTACGGGTGCATGGAGATAACATTCCACCGACACAGGGAGTAGCCAGCCTGGGGGTACGTCCGACGGTAGAGTCCGATGGCAAAGCGGTGCTGGAGGTTCATCTGTTCGATTTTTCGAGACAGATTTATAACGAACATATGCGGGTGGATTTTCTGCACAAACTGCGCGACGAAGAAAAATTTCCCGATATGGAAACGCTGACGCGGCAGATCGCGTTGGATGTAGAGCATGCAAAGAAATGGTTTGAACAAAATGACTGATTATAAAAATACCCTGAACCTTCCCGACACACCGTTCCCCATGCGCGGTGACCTGGCCAAACGCGAGCCGCAGATGTTGGCGCAATGGAAGGAACAACATCGTTACCAGAAAATCCGCGCAGCAAGCGAGGGCAGAAAAAAATTCATTCTGCACGATGGTCCGCCATATGCCAACGGCGATATTCATATCGGCCATGCGGTGAACAAAGTGTTGAAAGACATTATTGTCAAATCAAAAACCTTGGCTGGTTTTGATGCACCCTATGTGCCGGGATGGGATTGCCACGGCTTACCAATTGAGTTACAAGTTGAAAAAAAGCATGGCAAAAATATTCCCCCGGCCCAATTCCGCGAACTATGCCGTGCCTATGCCGCCGAACAAATCGAACGGCAGAAGAAAGATTTTATTCGCCTTGGTGTGTTAGGCGATTGGGATCATCCATATTTGACGATGGATTTCAAGACCGAGGCGGAAATTATCCGTACTCTTGGGAAAATATTTGAACGCGGCTATTTGTATCAAGGCCGCAAACCGGTGAACTGGTGTCTCGACTGTCAATCTGCTCTGGCTGAAGCTGAAGTGGAATACGAAGATAAAGTATCACCGGCGATTGATGTCGGTTTCGAGGTCAAAGACAAACCCGCGTTGGGCAAGGCGTTCGGCGTGTCACTACCGGGAGAGGCAAAAGTCTATGCCGTAATTTGGACCACGACCCCCTGGACGCTGCCCGCCAACCAGGCGGTGAGCGTGCATCCCGAGCACGAGTATCGCTTGATTCATACGACACAAGGTTATCTGGTTTTGATTGCCGAACTGGCAGATGCGTGCCTGGCGCGATATGGTCTGGCAGAAGGGGCACTTACGCTCGGTATCTGTAAAGGTGCGGCGCTGGAAATGTTACCCTTGCAACATCCGTTCCATGAGCGCATCGTTCCCATCATCTGTGGCGAACACGTTACGCTGGAAGCAGGAACCGGGCTAGTGCATACCGCTCCTGCTCATGGTCTGGACGACTATTTTGTCGGGCAGAAATACGACTTGCCGAATGACAATCCGGTGGGGGATGACGGCAAATTTATTTCCACTACCCAACCTGCCGGTGACACGGCTTTGGCCGGGCTATTTGTATGGAAAGCCAACGATGTCGTCGTTGAGGCGCTTAAAGCCAGTGGCCATCTGCTGCACATCGAAAAAATTCAGCATAGCTATCCGCATTGCTGGCGGCACAAGACACCGATTATTTTCAGGTCTACGCCGCAGTGGTTTATCGGGATGGAGCAATCACCTCCCTCTCCCACCGGGGGAGGGGGTTTGGTTGAGACGGTACGTCATAATTCCGACCCTCTCCCTGGCTCTCTCCCGCTGGCGGGAGAGGGGATGAGTTTGCGCAAACT
>Ga0208872_1001343_pt1 | contig 15197 bp, 18 predicted proteins | sample CryBogCBH12Aug08_FD_185508 | JGI IMG/M metagenome (GOLD analysis project Ga0208872, IMG submission 185508) | Freshwater microbial communities from Crystal Bog, Wisconsin, USA - CBH12Aug08 (SPAdes) | ecosystem: Environmental > Aquatic > Freshwater > Lake | place: Crystal Bog, Wisconsin, USA...
AATCAGGATTCAACCGTCATAAAATCATCGGCGGGTACCCTGTTTGGCATTCAGGCCAGTTCAATCGCAACATCAGCGGTTTGGCTCAAGCTATACGACACCGCCACAGCCCCGACCAGTTCCAGCACGCCAATCAAGACAATCCTGATTCCAGCGAATACAACGTCAGCCAACGGAGCGGGCAACAACCTAAACCTGTCGACGATGGGCGTTAAATTCAGCAACGGAATCGCGTTTCGGGTATCCACTGGCATTGCCGATAGCGATGCAACAGCGGTGACAACGGGTCAACTGGCCATTAACTTCGATTATGTTTAAGGTGGCTGATGGCTATTATTTCCGATAATGCTTTGTTTGGGATTGAAAGCGGATTGACTCCGCTGACAATTTTTTCATCTAGCCAACTAAAATTCGGTTTTGCAGCGGATCAGCAGGTGTACACTGATAGCACGTTGTCGACACCTGTCGCAAATGACAGTGATGCTGTCGGCGGAATGCGAGACCTGACAGGTAACGGCAACAATATCATTCAGGCCACTTCTGGCATTCGCCCAACGTGGAAGAAAAACATTTTAAACGGATTGCCTGTTATCAGGTTTAACGGCACAACGAATGCTTTAGCTTCATCAGCATTTGCCGCAAATATTTCTCAACCAGTTGGTTTTTTTGTTATTGCAAGAGCAACTTCAGTTTCCTCTGCCACTGGCATAGCTATGATCGGACCGATTAATGCAACTAATAGAATTTACTGCTACCTCCAAAACTCTGCGGTCGAAATGTATGCAGGCTCGCCGAGTGCAGGAGCAGCCGTTTCCGCTAATACATGGTACGGATTCAATTACTATTACAACACTACGTCAACAGTATCGCGCATTAATGGAGGATCAGATAGCACGCCGTACAATGCCGGGTCTAACGCATTAAGCGGAGTTTCATTCGGTGCAGACGATCAATCGGGATTTTCAAAATTTTGGCCGGGGGACATTCTGGAGGCTTGGTGTGCCGTTAATCCGACCAGCCAACAACGGTCTCAAATGGATACCTATATGCGGTTAAGGAGCGCAGCATGGTAACGCAATACCTTTATCGCCTGATTGCGGTGGTTCCTGCTGCGATGCAGAGCCAATTAAACGCATGGGTCACTGCGAATATCGATCCTGCTCCAGCGGGGCCATGGCTCACCAATGGGCTATCGGCTACGGGTACAGGGACTCCGAGCCACTACTTTTTCGATGCGGGTTTAAATGCGAGCCAGTTTTGTGCCATCGTCGCACAGATTGCTAGCACTGCTGGAGTATCGGTTCCGGCTAATTGGGCTACCATGGCTTTCGCGGATCAAGCGGTCTGGATATCGGCAAACGTCGCGGCAATTAAACAGGCCAGCGGGGTGAGTCTCAACCTGTCGGATAATACAAGCATCTGGACGGATGCGGTGAATTTCTTCGCCCTGCTGGGGTTGAAGCAGATCGGGCAATAAGGAGGAATAACATGGCCTTTCTCACTGACGCACAGGTTTTATCCTCAGTGGCTGATACCTTGAAATATCAGGTCTCAGCCCTGCCCGCCTACTGGTCAAATATCGTCACGCAGCAACACGCGGCGGCCTATCAGTACCTGATTGGGAAACTGCTCTCCAGAGGGTTTACCCTTGCCCAGATCCAGCAATGGGATCAGGGGCCTTACTATGAGATGGAATTATCCAAGTTTTTCATCTTCACGGATGCTGCTGCTGTCGATGCTGTCAGCCTCAACAACGCCAAGCTCCGTGACGTACGCAAGGAACTGGAAACGGTACTGGTCTCTATCGGCGGGGCCTATGTGACTCCTGCTGCCAGTGGCGATGCACCTGGTACAGTCTCTTTCGGTTCAGTGGTTGACACCTATTCCACGATGCAGCCTTACCCGGATAACGACTATCTCAGGCAACAGCAATGGTAGGTTATGGATTTAACCTTGGATCTTGACGAACTGGCAGGCTATTTCGGCTCCATGGCTGATCGGCTCCGGGACGTTGATTTTACCAAGCCATTGCAGACGGCAAAGGGGTTGATCAACGACGATACCAGACAGAATTTTCTTGCTCAGCAAACTCCAGACGGCGAGCCATGGAAAGAACTCAATCCGGTTTACGCTCTCGAAAAGCAGAGGATTATCAGGAGGATTCCCAGACCGCACTATCCGGGGTTTGATGGAATTCTGATCCTTTCTGGCACCATGTTTTCCAGCATCACCGGGGTCGATACCGGTTTTGAGATTGATGAGATGACACGAAAAAGCCTTGAGATCGGGACAACGAAGGTTTACGCGATCTACCACCAGTACGGAACACGCAAGATTCCAAAACGCGAATTTCTTGGCATACGAGGCGGCACCTCTGACCGGATAGCCGACTTTTTCGGAGATCATGTGGTGAGACTGATTTTAGAGGGGGATCAATGACTCTGGGCCTCTCGATCACCGATTTACAGAACGCAACCGGGGCAACTGCCACGATCACTGGCAACGACTCTGACAAGCCTGTTACGGTCTATTGTCAGCAGATCGGCAATACCTCCAGCATGGCCAGCGGGAACTGGGTTCAGAAGGGATTGGGAACGGGAAATCCTGTTTTGTCCTTGTCCCTGCAATCCGGCTACTATTGGGCGTATAGCCTTGGTTCGGTGTCGAATACGCCAACGCTGTCACCGGTGCAGTATTTCGCTGTCACCGATTCCAGCCAGTCAGTAGCGACGCGGTTGATGGCTGAGATCGTCGCCAAGATTGCCAGTCTTTTGATGCCTCTGAATCCCAACCTGCATATCTATTCGATGCTTGTTCCGAATGCAAAGGTAGCGGTTTTGCCGTGCATTTTTGTGACGCTGGAAGGTCAGCAAGAGACCGTAGCCGATGCCGTGCTTGGCCGGGATGACGTGATTTATCCATTCAAGATTCAGATCGTCGACCGGAACTCGGAAGACTATGTGACACCGATGCCAACCTATCAGCTATGGCGACAACAGCTACGAAGGGTATTTGAGAAGCAACGGTTTACGACTGTTCCGGAGTCTCAGAGCAACGAAGTAGAGATGATGACCATTGCTCAGTTTTCCGGGGAAAGTTATCAGTTTGTTTCACTGGGAATGCGACTCTTGTGTACCTGCCGGGAAACCCGCGACACCTAACCAGTTTGCCCTGATCGGCACCAAGAAAAGATAATCACGCCAACAAAACAATAGAGGGGAACACGATGACGGCACCAAGCAATCTGGGTGTTTATGGATACGCGAGTCAACTAGGTATCGGAGCCTCCAGCCCTGTTACCAATCGGCTTGATTTTGAGAATGAGAATTTCGGGATTCAAGAACAACTGGTCAACCTCAACGGATTGAGGGGGACGCGAGCGCATGACGTTTCCCGCATTCGTGCGGGTACCAGGGTGGCTCAGGGGTCCATCTCCCTACAGCCCACAGCGGTGGAATGGACTTACCTGCTCCCTTGGATCTTTGGTGGCACTCCCACAGGCACAGGAACCGTCACCTATCCTTTCTCGGATGTGTTGGGGACTCAGGTAGTCGCTATCGACCGAATCAGCAAGGTTTTCACCTATTCCGGTGTTGCGGTGGATCGGGCTACTATTTCCAGTCAGGAGGGAAGCCCTTTACGTCTGAGGCTCGACCTGATCGGACTGGATGAAAGTATCGGCAATGCTGGCACGTTTCCATCCTTGACACTGGACACCACTACCAATCCTTTCCTCTTCTTCGATCTTGCCCTGACCATCGGCGCGAGTCAGCAGTATTTTGCAAAAGACTTTGAGATCACCATTGATAACGCTATCGACAAAAGCAGGTTCTACAACAGCCAGACAATGACCGCGATCTATGCAGAGGACCGAACTGTCACTTTCCGCACACAGCTCGCGTACGGGGCCGCCAACAGCCTTTACAACGCTGGTTCTGATGGCGTGGCAATGAATGCTACTTTCACCTATAACTTGGAAGTTCTAAGTTTCACGGCGGGCAGTCTGGTATTCCCCAGAAAGGCTCCGGCGATTCCCGGCAAGCAGGAAATCATGCTGCCCATCGAAGGTTACTTGATGAAATCCGGGTCCAATCTGGAACTGACAACAACTCTGAAAACGAGTTAATATAATGGCGAACTGTATAACGTGGATTGCCATTTGTGGGGCAATCCTTCTGGTCCTGATTCTCGATTCTTACGACAGGTAGATCCATGGAAAACTTTTTCATCGAAGACGGTTGTACCAAGACAGACATTGTCCCACGAAGGAAGGGACTTCATCCTGAATTTTCCTTCGATTATCGCCTTGCCCTCCCTGAAAAGATCAACAAACATTTCCGACAGGTGAGGCAGAATCCAGACAGTGAGATCAGGCTGGAAAGTGAGTTCATGCTGGATCACCTGATCGCCTGGTCAATCATTGATGGAGACGGGAACAAGATCAAGCCAGACTTGGAGAAGCTCCGCAAGCTCCATCCATCGGCGCGGGTCCACCTGATGAACGCGATATGTGGATTTGCCGAACCAGGTGAGTTGGAGGAGATCCGAAAAAACTAAGATACGGGGTCTGGTTCCTGCTTACCTACCCCGACATGATAGGAAGAACTTGCGAGGCTTGCCGGGAGACGGTTTACGATGACAGTCCGGGCCAGCCTCTTTCCGCGACTCCCTTGATTGACAAGCGCACCTGCCTTCCCATGGTACGGCCACGGAATAGCTCAACTCCATGCGATAGATGCCCGCGAACGGCTCACCTCCCCTTGCCTGATCGGAAGCAGGAAAACGCGATTGAAATCACGGAAACGACCTACAGGATTTACCAGCACTACCAGGAATGCAAGGCTATCGGGGAGTTTTCGGCTGACGGCTTGGTCCGGTCTCACGCGGCTGAGATCAGGCAGATTGAAGACATGGTGGCCGAAAACAAGCAACGTTCTTTGATGCTGTCCTTAGTCACGGGGAAGGGAAATGGCAGATAAGCAAGTCTCCATCAAACTGGATGCCAGTTTAAACGGCAACGCGGCCTCCAGGCTCGACGAATTGGCGGCGAAGGCCAAGACAGCGGCTGACGCTGCCCGCGCCTTACAGGACGTGTATAAGAACCTTTCCGGGCCATTTGGCACCAGAGCCACTGCCCTGCAATCGAAGGCCTCTACAGCGATTCAGGCGGCTCCTATCCCTCTATCGGGAGTCAATCGGGTATCGTCTTTTTACAGCACGAATTCGGCTCCATTGGCGTCTCTTTACAGCAATCCCGTCAAGGATCCTGCCTCAGACAGATTGAGGGAGTCGATAGAAAAACTCCGATACGCCTTGCATGATGCAGCCGGGAAGATTCAGCAATCAAACGCGCCTTCCCCAAACAATCCTTTCAAAAATCCTGAACCGGATAAAAAGAAGAAATCGAAGACGGGGACGGGAAAGAGAGGGTTATTCAATTTTCTTTCCAATGGGTCTTTGGAAGTTTACAACTCGCTGGCGGGTGGTGCTCTTGCAGGGTTTGCCACAAGTCTTGCAACCTATGAAATGAATCGGGCTACAGGCATATCGAATATCTTTCAAAACAGGGATATGCCTGAAAGCCTGAAACGGACGCAGTTGATTGAACAGGCTCCGATTATTGGAAGTCTGTTCAAGAGTTTTGGAGAACTGGTAGACAGCCTGACAGGTTTAACTGAAAAGATCAGACAATCGGAAGTGGAGTTTAATCGGTTTACGAATCAACTCCAGATCTACCGGGAAGCCAGAGTGATGGCTCTTCCGAAAATTCAGGAAGAGGAACGGATAGCGGCGACGGTTCAGTCTTATCAGGGTTATCCTATTGGAATCATTGGCAATGCTCCGACTCCGGGAAACCAGTATGAAATCAATCGGTTTCAACAGAGGGAATCCCTGTTGCAACAGCAGGAGCAAGCACAGAGGGAGAGATACAAAGCCGGGGAGATGAATCGGAACGCTGATCAACGGATTCAGCAGTCAGAGGCGGCGATCAAGGCGGCTGAAGCAAAAATTCAGCAAGGGAAAGCCTTGGAAACTCAGGTTCAGGCAAGGGAAAAATTTGGTATCAGAACGCCTGGTATTTCGGGGAATGGGGCCAGCCTACCCGCTGAACTTCTGGGAGGATCTTTAGAAACCTATCTTGAAAACAAATCTTTGAATCATGCCCGACAAATGGCCTTGCGAATGCAGGAGCAAGGCATGTTGGAAAAGGCAAGAGCGCAGGACGAACTACGGCAAGCAAGGGAAGAGAAGCTGGCAGCGGCCCGGGCCATGGTTCAGGCGGGCGGCATGGAACGACAAGCCGGTCTCGGTCTGTTGCGGGAGGAATATCAGGACACAGCAAGCAAGGAAGCCAGACTGACAAATCAGTATCAGACGTTCGGGGGAATGCTTCCCGGAACTCGCGGCGCGGCTATTCAGGCTTTCAAACAGACCAACCGGCTGGGCTATGAATCTCTTGGTCAGTATCAGCGTGGCCTGATCAAATCTCTCAGGCCTGAGTTTGCTCGCAAGCAGGAAGAAAAGCTCGGACTACGATACTCGAAGGAATTTGAGGAAATCCGGCGACTGGCTCCGGAACAAAACGACGACTTGAGAAGCCTTCAGGAACTCCGGGAAACTCAGGTGAACCTATCGCAGCAACTGGGAGTAGCTGTCACGCTGGACGCACAAAAAACGGCAGAAGAAACCGCCAAGCTATTGGGGCCATTGATTAAGCAGATCTTGATCACCATTGCTGAAACCAGCGTGGCCAAGATCGAACTGGATGAAGTCAAGAGAAAGCAGGCCATGGGAGGGGCGGCTGGTCGATAGAAGGGAAACCTATCTTAGGTTTTCCTCAACGTCAATCAGCCAACTCATGAGGTCACTGAAGACGAAAAACATGGTGGAAGCAAACGCGCTGAAGCAAAGGTTTAAAAGATTGTATACGATAAATAGGTCATAATTGGGCATTATGGCAGATTGCAAAATTTGAAAGGACATCATGAAGAAAATGGGAATAAAGACTAACGAAAGGATTCCAAGAATAAGGAAGACTACTTTGGCAAGCCTGAAAAAGACATATCTTTCTTTCTTGCTCTTCTTCAGGACCGGTTCAACGTCGTAGTCTTCAGACAGATCCTCAAAGTCGTTCCGTGCCATGGTCTACCCTCTTTTTGCCTCCAACTGGAACCCGGAATTATTGTATCAACTATGCAGATGGTATACGGAAATTACACCTGGTCCGTCTCGAACAGCGCGGAAATCCGGCTCAGTACGCAATCAAAATTCGATGCGGCTGGAGTTCCGTATATCATGAATTGCCGTGTCGATGTGTCGGGTAGCCTGATCACGAATGGCCAGCAGGACGCAGACAATCAGACGAATGCCCTGATCGGGGCCTTGTCCCTTCAGTTTCAAGATTTTGTGGTGCTGCTCGACGACGGCACAAGCTCCAGCATCAGGCTCAGGAATTACGACTCCATAGGGGGCGTGAAGATCACGTCCGGACCGTCTTTCCCCAACGGGAAAGGGGCTGAAGCTGTGACGTATCGGACCTATCAATTTACGGTCGAAGCTGAATACCCTCACCCTGCTCTGCCTCTCCTGCCTCCGTTGGGCGGGGCCTATGTGGGTGGCTACGGCGGCGGCGGGTTTGCGGGGGCCGGATTTGTCCGGAATCCATTCGGCGCTCTGGGAGGTGGTGGAACGGCTCTTGGAATCCCTGAGAATCCCAATCCAGCGGTATTGCCCTCCACCAATGTGATTGCAGAGATCGGCCACATTTCAACAGGCGACAAGACAAGCTCTCTGCCCGGTGGCATGACTCCGGGATATTTCAATGGGCTGGTAATTACCGAATTCCGCGAGACGGTGACAACCAGCGGCGGCGGGCCGGTTTATATCTACCTGCCCAACCTGAACGGGCCTCCACAGCGGCAATTGATCTATCCGGTTAGCGTGGGAACTGCGAGTCAATCCGGCATGGCGGTTGGATTTCAGGACTGGCCTGCTCCCCCTGCTCCCCTCTGGCCGAATTTGCTCAAGACGGTTCCTCCACGAATCACACGTCGGGAACCAAAACGAGTGGGACTCAGTTATCAGGATTTTGCGATTGAATGGAACTACGATTATGAGGCTCCGGGGCCGCTTGTTGGCGCTCCGCATTGGTGGCCGGGATAAGGGGAATAGACGATGGCGACAAACTTATGGCGGGGCGATGCGGCGGCGGTGGCTCAGGTGGTTTCCCTGACACCAGCAAGCCCTATTCCGGGAGACAAGTTCAGTGTCACCATCAACGGAAAAACCGTCTCTTACACTACCACAGCGGCCACAACGTCGGATGTGGTTCAGGGTCTATCGTCCGCATTGCAGGCCAGCACGATTGCCGAATTTCTTGAAATCTCATGGTACAACAACTCGAACTCCTATGTCCAAGCAGCAGCCACGACAGCGGGAGTCCCTTTCACCTTGTCGGCCTCGGTTACACCTGCCTCCCTTGCTGTTCCGGTTATCGCTGGCATTTCAGGATCTACAGGCGGTTCACTGGTCAGTGGAACCACCTATTACTACAAGATGACCGCGACGAACGCAGCAGGCGAGACAACCCCATCGGCTCAATTCAGCTACACGCCAAGCGGGTCAAATCTGGTGGCAAACCTGAGTTGGACGGCTGTACCAGGTGCAACGGGATACAAGATCTACCGGTCTACCACCAGCGGCACTTTCGGGGCCTCCAGCCTGCTCACTACCTTGATCTATGGATCCTCGGTGGGCTATCAGGACACAGGCACCAGCACCAGCACAGGAACACCGCCAAGCAGCAACACGGCTGTTTCTCCTGTCACTCTCACGGCGGCCACGGTTACGGCGAGCGCTGGGCCTAACGACGTTTCCGTCGCGTCCAACTGGTCGACCGCCTCCCTTCCTGCCAGCGGGGATACGTTGATTCTTGACGGGTCCATTTCATCTAGTTCTCTGCTCTACGGGCTGTCTTCGTTGTCTTCGATCACGCTGGCCAATTTGAACATCTACGGCACGTTTACGGGTACTGTTGGCCTGCCAGACCGGAACACGCTTGGATACTACGAATATCGGCAAAAGTTTCTTCAGATCGGGGCCAGCAGTGTTTCCATCGGGGCCAATGGTGGCAATGGCTCAGGAAGAATCAGGCTCAACCTCGGAACGGTTCAGACCGCTATTTCCTGCTATTCTACCGCCAATTCTCTGGATACGGGCCTGCCTGCCCTTCAGATCCTTGCCACAAATTCAGCCAACACTCTTTACGCCTATCAGGGAACCATTGGCCTTGCATTTCAGGCAGGACAAACCAGCACCTTTGCAACCGTGAATATCAACTATGCCAGCAATCCGGCTACTGATGTGAACCTCTTTGGCGGGGCTGGATTAACCCTTACTACCCTGAACATGTTCGCGGGCAACGCTACGCTTCAGGCAGGAGCTACAACTATTACCGCGAATAACGGTATCTGTTTCGTCCTTGGTTCTGGTAGTGTAACAACCGCTACCCTCGACGGTGGCACCTTGGAATGGTATTCCAGTGGGACCATCACCAATCTGAATATCGGACCATCCGGCACAGCAGACTTCAGCCTTGATTCCCGGCCAAAAACCGTCACCAATTGCACCCTATTCAAGGGATGCACTTTAACCGATCCAAACAAGGTAGTGACGTTCACCAATGGTATCAGCCTGAACCAATGCCGGTTTGGTGAAGTAACCGTGGATCTTGGCGAAAACCGAACCTTTGCACTGACTGCATAATCCTATGGATCGACACCCGCAAGCATTTTGGCCCGGCGCTGTTGCTGTCCGGTCGTGTGTCTACACGATGGGCCACGGTATCACTCCGGGCGTAGCCAGTCTGGAAATCCTTCCACAGGCTCTCCCGCCCGATCTTGCTGGACCTCTGGTTATCTCGGACGGGATCGGGATCGTGACGCTTCCGGATTGCCGGGTTGATAGCATCCGGGCTGAAAAAGACTCCGGGGGCATTCGCTATTATCTCACGATCAAGGATCGGCGATGGAGATGGAAAAATTGCGGGGGCATTTCAGGCAGGTATAACGTAGTCGATCCATCCGGCCAGTATTCCAAGATCACTCCGAACGCATTTGGGGACTATCCCACACGGTTGGCACGGCCAACCAGGTACATTCCATGGACTCTCAAAACACCCTACCAGCTTGCTATTCTTTGCCTGACCGCCATGAGGGAAACCGCTTACACCGTTGACCTACCCAACACGGTCGACACGCTTCCCCAGATCAATTGGGACTGGACAAACCCGGCTCAAGCCCTGCAATCCCTTTGCAATCAATTCGGCAGGAGGATTATCTACGACTGGTTTACCGATACTGTCAACGTAGTACAACTGGGAATAGGTCTTGATCTTCCTACGGGATCTTACAGTCTCGATACTCCAGCCTACACCAATCTTCAGCGGCCAGACTCCATCATCCTTGTCGGCGCTCCGATCCGCTATCAAATCCTGATGAAGCTCGAAGCCGTGGGAGAAGACTGGGACGGCTCGATCAGGCCTATTAACGATCTTAGCTATGTTCCGGCTCCATTCTTGCAGGGAAGCGGCCAGCAGAAATGGGAAATCCTCATCACCAATCCGGCTGATGGGGTCAAGTATGTGCTGGACATCGTGGGCAATTTCGATCAGAACGAACTCAGTTATGTTGGCAGGGATGGAAGCCTGACAAACGCCTACAACGGCCTTGCGGCGGTTATCAATGGCTTGCCCAATGTCCTTAACGGCATGACTGCGGCTGTCGTAGTGAATCAGGCTAACCAGACGGTTTTGCAACTGACGGTCATGGAAGGAACCAAGTTCACTATCACCGGCTCAGTAGTGCAAAGTATAGGCACTACGGCTACCCTCACCATCACCACCAGCGGGCCGAAAATCGTTGACGAAAAATGGCGATTCTCCGGACCTCCCGACTACGCCAATGCCAACCCGACCGACCAATTGACGCTGGAGCAGGCAAAAGCGAAGGCGAGAAAATCGGTTTTCAAGTGGTACAGGGTCGTGCCGATCAATCCCGACAACGAGGCCTATCCTTATTTCGTTCCCGGTTTCGGCCCAGTATTCAGGAAAGAGCAATTCCTCCTGCAACGGAATCAGGTGGTCCCTCTCCTGCCAAAAGACACGGATGAAAATTTCATTACGCAGCAGGGCGAACCCTACCAGCAGGTAGTTTACGATTCCACCTACCGCACGCGGCCAGCCCGTTGTTACGGCTCCTTTGCTGTTAAAGAGATCGAAGCCAATGGCCTGATCTATACCAAGTTTGCCGACTACAACACGGACATAGGAAGTCTTATTCCTATTCCCTTTGAGATTGATCAGGAAACGCAGACCGTCCGATTCTCGGAACCCGTCTACCAGATCGACACCGATGGCGGTTTTCTCGCGGCTGATATTTTCCTCGAAACGGCTGTTCAGATTCTCGATCCTGTCAGCAATGCCGTCACAAGATACGTCAAGACCTTCACGTTTCCCGGACCTCCTACCGGCTCCCCTCCTCTGGTGATCAGGCGGGAGGATGTTCAGGCCAACGTGATCAACTCCTACGACTACGCTCAGGGGATTCTGACTGGCACTTTCCCCGATACCGACTATGCCGATACTCAGGCGGCCTATTACCTCTCCACAGCGGCCAGCCAGTATTTCACCACACTGGGAACACGCAGAAACTATAACGGGATTGTCCCCCTGGTACTCGACGGGTACAGGCAGCAGATAACCTGGGAAGTGGGACCGAACGGGGCGCACACGGTTATCAGCACCAATGGAGAGCATGAGATTTTCTATCCAAGCTATCCGGAACGGCTACGGCTCGAATATCTCTCTGCCCCTCAATTGGAAAAGGCTGAGAACGAGAATCCGGCCAACAAGGGCAAGGGCATCACAGAACCAATGGAGTAAAGGCAGTGGCTGACATCAACCCAAAAACAGCGGCACGCTATTACACGGTCTACAATTCGACAACCGCAAACATCCCTCCCAATTCGCTGGTATCAGTTACGGGACTGGATGAAGACTTCAATCTGATCGTGGGGCCAGCGGCGGGAGACAACTTGCTTGATGGCCTTTTGGTAACAGGATCCTGCCCGATTCCTCCCAAAAGTTTGGGGCAAGCTCACAGGCAATTCCCTTGCGCGGTGGCCTATGATGGATCTTCAGCAACACCAGCGATAGGGCAATCATGGGGATCGGTTGCAGGATCCTACAAACTGGGCTATTTCGGCTCAGGATTTACTATCATGGGGGCGGCTGACAGTAATTCAGGTTTGGTCGTGGTCGACCGCAACACAGGTGGTTTTCAATCTTCCTTTATCAACACGATCTACACGAATGGTTCTCAGCCTAATTTTCAAAGTTTTCCAACTACTTCTTTTGTCGTTGATGGAACCTATGGTCTTTTGTTAAGCAAATCTAATCTGGCAGGCTATCCTACTCAACTCACGTTGACGATAAATCCAGCAGATGGAAGCACTCCCGGCATCGTGACGACAACCTCTCAATATTTTGCTGGTTCCAAACGGTTTTTAGGCAACGTAACGATTGATGGAGCATTGGTTGTCAACAATACGGTAGGGGTTTTTAATCCTGCCAGCACAAATGCCAGCACATGCCTTTCAGTTAGCTACCCTTTCTATAATCAAAATGTGATTACTTTAGGATCATATAACGACAATGCTGCAAACATCATCAACCTGGGGCAGGCCGGATCTAATCAAACAAACTACATTTATGTGAATGGCAATCAGGGACAAACGGGGGCAGATTCCGCCGGCAATCATTTTATCAACGGTATTTGTACCACCATCGGTTCAGGCACCGTAGGAAACGGGACCGTTACTTCCGTTGCCTTGTCTCTGCCTTCGATATTTACCGTCACTGGAAGCCCCATCACGACCTCTGGCACGCTTACGGCGGCACTGAATACCCAATCGGCCAACACGATCTTTGCGGGGCCTTCCAGCGGCTCAGCAGCGGCCCCGACGTTCCGGTCCTTGGTATCGGCTGATATCCCCCTTGCGTCCCTGTCAGCCTTCGGCGCTGTCAAGCCGGATGGATCAACCATCACCATCAGCGGGGGCGTGATCAGTGCCACAGCAAGCTCCTACACCCTGCCAACGGCCTCGATCTCCACACTAGGCGGGGTCAAGATCGACGGCACCACAATCACTATTTCCGGGGGGGGCGTGATCAGCGCCACAGCAAGCTCCTACACCCTGCCAACGGCCTCGACCTCCACACTAGGCGGGGTCAAGATCGACGGCACCACAATCACTATTTCCGGGGGCGTGATCAGCGCCACGCAGTACAGTTTGCCGACCGCATCGACTACGACTCTGGGCGGCGTGAAGATTGATGGCAGTACCATCAAAATCACTTCAGGCCAAATTTTCACGGGAGGTATATCCGGAACCGTTACCCTGTCTAATGGTACGATGACGTTTACCAAGGGAATCCTGACAGCGGCTACCGGAACCGGCTGGACGGGATCAAGCTAGTTTGTCCCTGCATATCAAATCGGGTACAGTGTTTCGGCTCTCTCAAACTTTTACCAGGAGAGGGGGTGATCTGGATCTACCTGCCGGGCCTGAGCGATCAGGTCCGACAGCGTTTTTGCGTCCATCCTCCCGATCAGGCTACCCTGATACCCTGTCAAACAAAAATATCACCTGTTTATCTCTTTTGAGAGGGTTAAATGGATGTATCTATCTTGCGACTGGTTATTTTTTGCCTTTCTGCCATTTGTGGTCTCTGTATCAGCGGCATCATATTGGCGGCATCTCTGGGGCATGAAATACCGCCTACCCTTGGATCAATATCGTCCATGGTTGCGGGCGCTCTGGTGGGCATCCTTGTTACCCCGTCCAATGCGTATCAAAGGGTACAAACCCAACAGCAGCAGTATTCACCGTCGCCTAAGCAGTGTAACGAACCCTCCTGAATAAAGGATTGATCCATGGGATACAAGGACTCTGAAGGCAAGAAACACAACTACGTCGCCAAGCCCGGCACCAAGAAAGGCGATTCCTATTGCGCACGTTCACAAAAGGTGAATGGTCCGGATGGCACGGAACACAAGGTCGATTGTTCCGGCGCGGACAAGAACACCACGAATTGCAAACGTCGCAAGGCGTGGGGATGTTCCGGAGCGAAAAGCAAGAAGAAGAAAGGGTAATCATGCCACTTAAAAAAGGTTCTTCAAAAGAAACTGTAAGCAAGAATATCAAAACCGAAGTTAAGGCTGGCAAGCCTGAAAAGCAGGCTGTTGCAATTGCTTTGAATAAGGCTGGAAAGGCCAAAAAGAAATGAATTTGACTGTAGATCAGATCAAAGCTGTTTTGGATGTCGCCGCAAACATCGCAAAAGACGATAATGCGGGACATCCTATCACGATCAGGCTCCTTGATTCTGCTCATGAACAAGCAGTCTCTGCAAACAATCTGCTGCGAATTCAGCATGAATTGGCCATGGTTCATGCTTCCAAAGCGATCATTCAAAGCCCCTCAGCATTGCAGTGGTTAAAAATCATTTTTTTCGGGGAATAAATCATGTTACGAACATGTCTTTTCATCTTTTTGCTTGCAGGCAGCACCTATGCTGCCGATCTCACCCTTCCGGCTACTATCACTGGTGAACCAGGGGACTTTCTCAGGGTTTCCGCAACAACTACTGGAACCGTAGTTAAGTGGAAATCTTATAACCGAGAGTTGAAATTGTTCCCGATGGATCAATTGAAAGACACGAAAACAGCCATTGTGACAGCAACAAAACCCGGCAAATACAGGCTTTTTGCAGTCACCAGCGACGCAAGCGGGCCGAGCGATATTGCAGAAACTGAGATCGTGATTACCGGCCAGACTGATCCGGCTCCCGGACCCGGGCCTCAGCCTACTCCACCGGCACCGACACCACCGACGCCTGCCGACCCTGCTCCGATTCCTGCTCCGGGGTTCCGGGTGCTAGTGATTTACGACACGCTTACGGTGACTACGTTGCCAGCAGCACAGCAAAACGCATTGTTTTCCAAGGCTGTCAGCGAATACTTGAACGCCCGTTGCATCCGTGGGCAGGATATGAAAACTCCGGAATGGAGGTTTTTCGATGCCAAGATTGATCCATCAGCCGATGGGGCCTTGTGGGTGGAAGCCATGAAACGGCC